>Ga0181553_10000051_pt1 | contig 75843 bp, 73 predicted proteins | sample 011ome_17_FD_133753 | JGI IMG/M metagenome (GOLD analysis project Ga0181553, IMG submission 133753) | Coastal salt marsh microbial communities from the Groves Creek Marsh, Skidaway Island, Georgia - 011502XT metaG (megahit assembly) | ecosystem: Environmental > Aquatic > Marine > Intertidal...
AAACGGAAACATCGTTCTAGAAGTAAAAAAACAAAGACCATTCAGCGTAGAAGAAAATCTTACGCTAGAAAAAGTACTAATAAACGTAGACGCCCACATAAACGATTTACTCGTCGATATTGATGAAAACGATATTACCCCGATACGTTGTTTCAAATATTTTTATCATAACAAACATAAAATAATTAATATCTACATATACTATATGGATTCTAAAATTATAATTGACATGCTTGAGAGAAAAGATTTCAAAAAGGATTTAGTTAAGAAACTAAATGGCGACGTTGATATTCCATTTATAAATGAGAAGACAGAAAGAAAAGTCATTGAGAAAATATATGATGTATTCATTAAGGCATTAAAGGAAAAACTCGATGATTAAAAATATTTAGTTTTCATATATATTTAACCTTCCCTTGTGATATTATAGTAAGGTTCTTGTGCGATATTGTACTGGTTGTCAATAATTGTATTGATGTCATTGTCATGGGTTACCCCAATCTCGTGCAAGTCTTCAGTAGTTAATAGCGGAAATACCTCCATGTCAATTTCTTGGTTGTTAAATATATATACGAGATGATATAATCCAATTGAAATGAGAAGTTCAGTCATTGGGTTGATGATGTTTGCCTCGTTGTCAGTGATTGTCGTCATTTTTCTACTGGTTGATATGAATGGGTTATTCATTTCAATTTTATTTAGTCCAGATCATAAATGCTATCATTCATTTGAATATGTCTTTTCGTAAGTTGAGATAACAAATATTCATTTGTAACTTTATGTTCGTTAATTGTTATTTGTAGCGTTGAAATGATTTTCTTTTGTGTCTCTATTATTTCCTTTTGTTTGATTGAATCTATTAAATGATTCGTTTTATTAATGTTCAACGTTTTCAACCAACCAGTATGACGTTTGGTTTTAATATGTGATGCAAATTTCTGTTTTGTGTCATAAATTTTATCTTTTCTGGTTCCACAAGGGCAATAAATTCCATTATATATAAACGGTATATGGTCTATGTAGTCTCCGCATTCATCTATATCAGGTGCATAAACATCTGGAATAACAGCGATGTCCATTAATAAGTTCAACAAGAATTACACGAATTAAATATAATATCTCAATTTTATATATGGAGGATTCTACTATGAATATAATGAAAGCATTTGGAGGTACGATGTTACATCCTGGTAGAGGTGGAGAAATGATAAGGTGTTTTAATGCAATGAACCATAAACAATATAGAAGATTTAAATTATCGGTATTGCATGCTGCTGGAATTTCGAGAAATGACCCCAGGTTTGATTTTCTTAACGTAGGTAAAAGAACAAAGCGGCGCATAAGTAAACCATATGGAAAGACACGTCGAAGAGTATAGGACGAATAATATGATATTATTCATTTTTGAATAATATAATATATACTTAATGATAATATAGTTCGTATTTATATATGAGTGAGGTGGTTTCCCCAGCAAACCGAGATACCTTGATGAATGTTATAAAGTATTACCTTAGGAGTGATTATAATTATACTTGGGCATTGGTTACAGGGAGTGATGATATAGATTACGAATCTTCGATTGGTTGGTATAATGGTGCATCAAAAACACAGATTAAGGATTGGGACGTATCAGCTGTTACCGATATGTTAAATTTATTCGATCCTAATCAATCTGTATATAGTGATAATATTTATTCAGTTAGCATAGATAATATTCCATGGAGTGATATAGATATTAGTGGATGGGAGACGTCAAATGTTGAAAATATGAAAGGGTTATTTTTTGATAACACAACATTTAATAAAGATATTAGTGGATGGGACACGTCAAAGGTTACAAATATGAGAGCTATGTTTCATGGTGCTAGTGCATTTAATCAAGATATTAGTGGATGGAATACGTCAAATGTTACAAATATGGAATATATGTTTCAGGATGCTAGTGCATTTAATCAAGATATTAGTGGATGGAGGACGTCAAAGGTTACAAATATGGAATATATGTTTTATGGTGCTATTGCATTTGACCAACCGGGTATTAGATCATGGAATGTTTCATCAATTGTTGTCTATGATAATGTTATCGATAATAATCCTACATTACAAATGTTCTATGGTACGCCTATGTTTGATACTCGATATATGGGGGGTGGTGGTGGATTTATAACCAATGCCAACCTAAATGAATATTTTGTAGCACGATGGATTCAACTTGGTGATGACATTGATGGTGAGGCAGCAGGTGATTTAAGTGGTTATGCGGTATCGCTATCTAAAGATGGTTCCATAGTTGCAATTGGTGCACCTTATAACGATGGAGCAACTGGCACCGAGTCCGACATCGGTCAAGTGCGACTATACGAATGGGATGGAACTACGTGGAATAAACTTGGTGAGGACATTAATGGCGTTGCGACTGATGACCAGAGTGGTTATTCAGTATCGTTATCTCCAGATGGTACTAGAGTTGCAATTGGTGCGCCTTATAACGATGGTTTAATTGGTCTTGTGCGAATATATGAACGGGATGGAACTAGATGGAATCAACTTGGTCAGGACCTTGATGGTGAGTCAGCAGATGACCAGAGTGGTTATTCAGTATCACTATCTCAAGATGGTTCCATAGTTGCAATTGGTGCAGTTAAGAACGGTGGCGATGGTTACCCGAAGAGTGGTCACGTGCGTATATACGAATTGAATGGAAGTGTGTGGATTCAACTTGGTGATGACATTGATGGTGAGGCAGCGTATGACTGGAGTGGTTCTTCAGTATCACTATCTTCAGATGGTACTAGAGTTGCAATTGGTGCGCCTAATAATGATGGTTTAATTGGTGATGAGTATATTGGTCAAGTGCGAATATATGAATGGGATGGAACTAGATGGAATCAACTTGGTCAGGACATTGATGGTGAGGCAGCAGGTGACAATAGTGGTAATTCGGTATCACTATCTTCAGATGGTTCCATAGTTGCAATTGGTGCGTACAGAAACAATGTCAATGGTATTAGTAGCGGTCACGTGCGGGTGTACGAATTGAATGGAACTAGATGGAATCAACTTGGTCAGGACATTGATGGTGAGGCAGCAGGTGACAATAGTGGTAATTCGGTATCACTATCTTCAGATGGTCATCGGGTTGCAATTGGTGCGCCTTATAGCAATAGTTCCATCGGTCAAGTGCGAATATATGACTGGGATGGGAGTGGATGGTATCAACATGGTCAGGACATTGATGGTGATGCAGCAGGTGACAGGTGTGGTTATTCAGTATCACTATCTCAAGATGGTACTCGTGTTGCAATTGGTGCGATTAACAATGGCAATGGTATTGATATCGGTCATGTGCGAGTATACGAATTGGGGTTCGAACCAGAACCAGAACCCGAACCAGAACCTGAACCTGAACCTGAACCTGAACCAGAACCTGAACCTGAACCGGAACCTGAACCTGAACCAGAACCTGAACCTGAACCAGAACCTGAACCAGAACCTGAACCTGAACCGGAACCGGAACCGGAACCAGAACCGGAACCTGAACCGGAACCTGAACCTGAACCTGAACCTGAACCGGAACCTGAACCGGAACCGGAACCGGAACCAGAACCAGAACCAGAACCAGAACCAGAACCAGAACCAGATACAAATGTAATATGTTTTCCATCGGGCACCCCCGTGAAAACAGATCAAGGAAATATAAATATAGAAAAAATAAACACAAACATACACACCATAAGAGGAAAACCAATTTTATTTGTAACTAAAACGATAAGTCCAGAAAAAAATCTTATTATGTTCAAGAAGTCCTGTTTCGGAAAAAATATACCATCAAGGGATACACGAATGAGTAATAATCACTGTCTGTTTGTGGGGGAAATGATTCCAGCAGATGAATTACTAGGAAAATATAAAGGTGTACGCAGTGTACCGTATAACGGGGAGACCTTGTACAACATACTAATGGCGCAACACGACGTAATTATCGTAAATAATCTTGTTTGTGAAACACTTCATCCTGATAATGCATATGCCAGAATGTGTGCCGATACAGGTTCAATTATCTATGAAAAGGTTGATTACATAAAAATGAGTAAACAAATAAAATTAAATGAGAAATACATACGCATCGGTTCTCGGGTATACAAAATTATATAATATCTGCATTTATTATGAGTGAATGCTATCTTATTGTTACACATAGTGGAAGAATAAGATGTTTATTGGATAAATTTAGAAGTGATATTAATAAGAAGATTGGTAAACTTGGTAACTGGGGTTCACTAGTTTTATCATTTGATGTGGATGGAAATATAACCATACAAGTACTATCTAGTGGCGTTAAATCAAAAAAAATCAAACATACGGAGGTTAACATTCCTAAAAGAGATATAGTAAATAACTGGTGGTATGGTAAAAGATTATATATAGTTAGACACGGCGTTGCATCCCATAACGTACTGAATAAAAAAGGTAAAATGTCCCTAAGTGGGGTGCCAGATGCAATTATGGGAACAATAAATAAATCCTCACAATCCATAAATGGGATGAAAGATACCGGGTTGGTTGAATTTGGGGAACATCATAAGGTCAAGAACGTGAAAACAACAGTTGATAATGTTAACGAACATTTGGGAGTTAACAAAATCAACACTTTATTTTCATCAGATCTTCTCAGGACCAGACAAACAATGTATCATTTACTCAATAATGGATTGAAGATAGAATTTGGTAAACATAAGATTCATGTTGTTCCATGTTCCCACGAAGTTACACACAACCCTGGTAAAAATTGTGACGATCAATTCTTTAATGCGATGGAGAACCTTGTAAACCCAAAATCAACCGACCCGTTCAAATGCAATCGACTTTTTACAGTTGACTGGTCCTATTATGATGATTTTTATAACAAAAAATGGTCTGGTAGTAGAATAAATCGTAGGCAATTTTTTACTGAAAACAAATGCAAAACTACAGATATGATGGAAGGCATTATGAAGATCATTGAGAGAGAAAATCCGCCCGTAAAAAAAGGCGGTAGTGTTTATACAAAAAGAAAATATAGAGGTACCCGGAGAAAATCAAAAAAACGCAAGAAATCCATTTCTAAAAAATCAACTTTTAAAAAGTATTAGGTATGCTATATAGACACCAAAAAAGTTCTTTGCAAAGACGTCAAGTATGTTATAAAATGAATTTTTAACATTATATGAAAACAATGCAGCTATACCATAAATACCCCATATGGTAACAAAATAGTAAAATAAAACATTCGCAGAATAATCACTATTTAATAGATATTTATTATATATGATGTAAAAGTAAATAATGAATGGTATAAATCCCAATGATACACTTTTAATGACGCTCATATCCCCAATTTCACCCTTGTATCCAACGTAAAGCATGACCCAATTTAGTAATAAGACGATACCAATCGTCTCTTTGTTGCCCATGAACGTGTCGTATAAATTGTAATTAACTGTGTTGTTATTTATATACAATATGTAAATAATCAATGTAAACAACATTACTGGAGTTGTTATCGCCCAATCGATATATCGCAATGAGGTTATGTCTCTAACGTTTGTGTAATTTGCCACCCACCACACATAGAATATAAATTCTATGAATTGTACCAAAAGATCCAAATATAATAATTGCATTAATATCATTTTCTTAAGCGTAATTTTCATAAATAATGGTATAATTTGGAATATTCCGGTCATTAATTGGACCATAACTGATAATATCAATGTATTATGTACCATATCATAAACCATCTATATACATACCGGGTATTTTTATAGATCACATATACTTGGCACCTTCTTCTCTAGATCCCACAATATGTACTGGACATGCGGTTGTTGCTACACTCATTATTGCGTTCAATACTTGTTTCGATATGGGGGAGTCTATGATGACAATAGCCATCTCAAGATTATTATATCGCGGGTCGATTTTACGGTCTTTTGTTATCTTATTGAAAAATGATATTAATGAATTTACATATTTCATATCATTTACATCGCCTTCATATCCAGTTGTATCTATAATATATTTAAATGGGGTTGTGTATACGGCGTACCCCATCATCCATACCTGTTTAAATCGCTCAATGCATTGTTTACTTTCGATTACACCACTCATTTTTAGCAAAACATTCGGAAATTCACTACCATCTATTTGAATAAGCATAATATATGTATATGATACTATTTAAATAAAAATATTATATCGCGTTCTAAATCATTTATATTTATTTCCGGAGATGTTATGTTTGATTCCCAGAAATATCTGCAAAACGCCCACTTTATTTCATAATTATCATTGCATAATTCATCATATTTACGATGTAACAATTCATTCACATCACTTGGAAGTAAATGAAATGCCTTATATGGTATAACATATGATAGTTGTGTCAATGGATGGACCGGCAATGTGTCTTCTCTTTTTAATACGTCGACATCAAAATAAGGTATCTCATTTATCAGGTCATTCAGTAATGGTGGATAATTGTAATGATAACACCATGTCCAATGAATACATCCAACTTTATAATATTGAAACGTCCATTCCAAACCCTCTATATAATTCCTGGTTATTTCAGAAACTCTTTTTTTGTCTGGGTACACATTGAATAATGTAGAATAATATCTCTGTTCCCATCCATTTGTGTATGGATCAATATACTCTTCGTCTCGTCTATCAGTTAAAGGTATATTTTTCAATCGATCGCTCATTTTATTAGATTTGTACATCCTTCTCTTTATGGTATCTATACCTGCATAGTGTTCCACCAATCTACCATATTCATCATGCGCTAATTCTCTTATTAGGGTCCTTACACATTTCCATCTGATACAATTATCGTACGTTATTCCACATTTATGCTTTGATATTGTTTTCTTATATGCATTAATAACTAAATCTATCCCATTGTTACGTATATTGATAGAAGGAAAATGGGGAAGAAAATCGTTTCCCAATAAAAAACAAATGAATATGTAATCACTTATATAGGTTTCATTAGAGATATCATATGTATCATTGCGTATATCGTCACATAGATGCTGTGTAAGCATTGATATGTCCATACAACATAGACCTTCTTTTTCATTCCCATCGTTGTTGTAGAAATATTGTGTTTCTCTCGCTAAATAGATCTGTTTACAATATGGAATATTCAACATTGATAACATAATCAAATCAGCATCTAATCCATATACCACACACAAATCATTTTTCATATTATGGTCCCGAATGTAACGAAATATTTTATGCTCACCTTCACCTGGTTCATCCGGTCCAGATATGTGGATATTATCAGGCAAACGTTGTCTTAGTTGATCGGGTAATTCATTCATAAAATCAGTACCAGGTGTGATGGCGATGGTATCCCATTTCATTTGTTCATATGCATATTTCTTCTCAATTGTACCCTTGCAACGCCTTGTTCTTTGTTGAACCATTTTTGCCATTGGTGCAACACCATCAAACGCAACCAAAATGGTTCCACTTGGGTTAATTATTTTTATGTACTCTTTAATGATTTCGGCAACTCTATTATATATAGTTTGATTCGTGTGGTTCATCTTACTTGCATCGTATATAATAGAGTTTGCGTCTAAAAACAAATGATCTACCTTATTTTTTTTAATCATTGACCTCAAATCATTCAATACCTTTGCATGACGTCTTGTGATATGGGAGAAATAACTGGGGATTCCCATTAACATATCAATGACATATACCTTTAAACTTTAATAACCACGTGCAAAACGTACAGATTTATGTTTGTGGCGAATTCTTTTTGATTTTTTATTTTTTCTTTTCCTTGTGTGTTTTCTTTTGTGTTTTCCACCAATTTGTAATGGCGATTTAACCTGTGGTTCGACTTTTCTCAGATCTATACCGGGTACGCTTGACAAATTATTTTGTCTGTTGTTTTTCAATACGTCGAAAAATCTACCCATTGTTGAATCATACACACCTTGTATAAGTTCGACAATATTATGAGACGATATGTCGTAATGTTTTATATTATTTACATAGTGTTCTTCCATGTCCCATACATTTCCATTAGGCGTAGTTTTCTCATAATTCTCAATTCCCATCTAATAATATATAGATATATTTATAAAATTGATAATAAAATACGATTAATTTTAATATCAATAATGTTTGAATTCAACCGATTGCCGGATTCTATTATACGAATTATAGTAAGTTATCTGGAGAAACCACCTCGCCCTCCACATACGAAACCTATTTCGGATGTGTTGTATGATATAGATGATATGGTTGAATATGTAGATGGTAAACGATTGGTATTTGATAACAGGATTATACCAATGGTTACAAATCCATCAAACCATTACTCATTTATGATTCGCCACAATCATTCCCTTGTAAAAAGAAACATTGGTATGGAATTATTCTCGTTATGGGCGAAAAATATAATCGAGAATAAATTGCCTATAACCGAAGATAAAGAATTTATTTTAAAATTGCATAGTGGTGAAATCGAACCAAATGTATATAATAATATCATAACGCGCATTAAATGGAATTATTCACCGCGTTAAATTAACAATATCAAACAATTTTTTTATTTTGGTATAATATAATGGTACATACTCAACGAAAACGCGTATACCGGACCAGAGTTAGAAAATCTGCATGCAGAACAAAATGTTACAAATCCATTTGCAACAAGGTTAAGAAGTGTAAATGGGCGTCGGGTAAATCTAGAAAGTTTTGTCGTAAGCGTAAAAATACCCGTATTAGATAAAAAAATAATAGTATAATTGAATCTATAGAACTATTCCTTGTTCAATATCATAATGCACTGTTCGATATTGGGTAGAAACCCATTCTCGACCACTATCCACGCCAGTACGTCATATGCAGGAGTAAGGTTGCACCGATATCGTTCAATGTATTCACACCATTCAATATAAGCGTATTCTGGATCAATCAAATCATCAAGTGTAAATTTGTCGCCAATATAGAATGTCTTGGTTATATAAAGAACCGCCATGGCGATATGTTCAAGGCGCAAGACATACGCCGGTGACGGATCCTTTACATCTTTCAGGAATGAACGAACTTTTGCCCGTATGTCGTCGACATACCGACTCTCCATACCCGGTATGGTTCCCTTTATGATATCATTATACACTTCAACTGGAAGCATTGCCATTATCGTATTGTAATTCACTTCCGAGATGTTTTCTGCCCATTTAAGTTGTGGATTTACGCGTCCAACGAATTGTTCGAATGCCTTGTAAAGCAAATATTTACGCATTATTTCAGGAACATTCATCATAAATGTGTATGTAAGAGGCACATTCCTCGCAAATGCGGTAGTTATTGGTGTGGTATGATGCGAGATAGCATTAAATACTTCTAGTTGGTCGAGATATTCCGCAATCAATTCTGGCTTGTCGTCGGGAATTCCCTTCGTTAGATTAATGGAATTTTTTGGATTATCCAGGTCGCCCTGTACAATGCGATGTCGAATCGACATTTTAACAAACTTTTTTGGCGAAATGTGACACAGCGGTGCAATTTGTACTAGGAAATTAATATCAATTGGTCCAGAAGGAATAATCTCAGGCCCACCGAGTATAAATGTCGCATTTTTATCGTTCGTATATTCGGTTTTCTCTCCGCCAAATTCATTCACAAATATTTCCCTGACGCGTTTAATGCGCATGTTAATACTACTAATTAGTTGATGATGGTCGGCATTTGGTACGGATGCATTAAATGGTACACAGACAATATACCACACACTATTGGTTTGGGTAGTAAGTAATTTCCACAAGAGAAGTTCGTCGTCAATCTCATTTCCTGGGTCGGTAAGGACGATGTTGTATGTACGAGATTCCATCAGAGGGCGCCCGAGGATGATGGCACATACACCCTTGAGGCTCACCGCACAGATGCGTTGCAGGGCGTAACCAATGAAGAGGGCACATACCCAGAAACTGATATCACTGGCTTCCATTGTTTCGCAATGTGCATTTATTCATATGACATTTATCCAAATCAATTTATTTGTTATGGCTTGACGAGAACAATGATATGAACCACATTATCACGCACGACATAATGGGCACTTGCGGAGATATTCTTCCATATGATACTTTTCATCCTTTTCATCATTCCATTTATTATGATCTTGGTTGTATATTTTTATAAGTGGATAGTCTATTTCCCATTTTTCATTAAACTGGTCCTCATGATATTCATCTTCAATATCTGGATAAGGAAATTTGGGTTCATTTTTGGTGTCATCGTCACCATAGTAACTTCGCTTGAAACATTCAATACATATTGTATGTTGACAATTTGGTTGAGTGATAGAGCGCCTATTTTCTAGACATACTGGACATTCTACATTGTCGACTATCTCTAGTACACCTTTGCCCTTATTATATTGTTTGTCCTTAGTTCCCCACGTTCCAAATAACATATGACAATTAGTACATAAGTAATTATCTTTACAATCAAACCACCACGTAGGTAAAATACACTGACACAATTCATAATTTTTACATTTAATTCCACCGCCATCTTCTTCTCTATAATGATCATCAAATCCAATATTATTTTTTTCATACGTCATATCTCTTTCCATCGTTAATTTAATATAATAAAAAATCTTTATATTAAATCATTATAAACTATGCGTTATATTAATCTCTAAAATCCAGCACCATCGTCAACGTCACCCATATCAACCGGTGCAATATATTCTATGTTATGTTTCAATGATATGTGACTTGTAGAACATTCTCCCGAATCTATGTCAGACTGGTTGAATTGTTCAAGTAAACTTTTATCCTTTGGTTCAAATGATTCTAGTTTATCTAATTCATCAATGTCAAACATCACGCGAAATGAATTTGTACCAAAGAATCCTTCTTGACCACACATAACATTTGCCGACACACCTCGCAATGGGTCCATCTCTGCATGTCTCGCTGCCTTAAGGAACATCTCAGGTGTCTCCTCAAACGACGCTTTGGCAATTGGACCAATATCATCGTTGTTAATACCGTGTCTAAATATAGATGTCATTGAATCACTGCATGTCATCCTGTCCACCAACAAACTTAAATGGTGGTAATTGATATATGCACCATCAAATTCAAGAACTTCAAGCAATTCATTGAATATAGATTGTCTCGCTGCTTCAATCCCTAGTACTTTGTATATTTCGCGAATATCATTTGTCACCGTTCGCGTATAATCAATGTAATCCAGACCAAGTATCCCCAATAGATTTGTACCCACTGTATCTAGAACCCATGAATCTTTTTGAACAAATGTGCCAACGTCAGTCTCTACCATTTCACCAACCATTTTTCTTAAGTTAACCTTTGATATCCTCTTAACTCCTCTCAATACAATATTCTCCATTATCTTGTCTTGCAACCCTTTGAGTAAATATATTTCATCTTGTTGGTCCAATACACCATTATGAAGTTTCTTCTGTTTAGACTTTTTGACGTGCTCAATCATCCGTATCCGGAATATAAGATTATCGGAATTGTAGTCACTGAAGGTACATTCAATTTGGTCTGGATATGCAGTGGATATTGCGTAATGAATGTCATCCATGGTTAAGTTTCGTTCCAACATCTCTTCTTTATTGAGTGAAATTCTAAGTACCCAATTTGATTTCTCGTGTGAAGGGTCATATTCCATTGCAGCGCATACAACACGTTCAAATTCTCGATATTGTTCTAACATAATCCGATCGTCTTGTATCATAGTATTATCGTCATCTGGGTCAAAACAGATGTCTATATCATTGACAACTTCCTGCAATCGCGTATGTTGTAGCGAATACATAACCTGTTTTGCTATTTCTTGGTCATGTTCAGAATCCTTGTGTAGATATATGGTACACGACGGATTTTTCGGATTCGCAGATAATGACAATATCTCTTCAATCCTGGGTACACCACGTGTCACGTTAGATTTGGATGCAACCCCAGCAAAATGGAACGTATTCAATGTCATCTGTGTTGTAGGTTCTCCAATCGACTGCGCTGCAATCATACCAACCATTTCTCCCGGATTTATAATGGATTTCTTGTAATATATATCGATTTCATTGATTAGCATCTGCATTGATAGTTGATTGAATCGTTTTTTAGTTATCAGTTGACTAGGACACATATAATAATAGTACGCTATCTTGAATAATTCCGTTGGTTTTACATATGGTATTGACGTAATAAGTTTCCAACCGGCGTCAATCAGTTCATATGCCTCATACGGTGTTATATCGACGATGCTATTTGCGTTAAGTCCCTGTGAACCAATTACGTTATTAATAATGTACGTAAATGCAACTGGTATATAAACCGAATCGTTATTCTTCATTTCGTATACATTTCTGGCAATTTTACCCCTTGAATCTAGCATGTAATCAATCAACTCCTTAGTTCGTTTTTGTTCTTTTTTAAGTTGTTGTCGGACTCTCTTTGTTGTATCTGGTGTATATACCACCTTGTTACCTTTAGTTGTCGATTTATTTGTCACCTGGAAATATTTAAGTATTTCTTCTGACGACATGCCATGAATGCCAAGTTTAACCGATTCCGTTTTCACTGGATCTATACCATCGTCACCATATTTAAACTGTATGATGCGTCCCTTATTATTCCGAACGGTCATGTCATATTCTACCTTTAAATCTTCCATTCCTTTAATTAATCGTCGCTGGATGTATCCCGTCTGACTTGTTTTAATTGCAGTGTCAATCAATCCAATTCTACCACCCATTGCGTGAAAGAACAATTCGTGTGGAGTGAGACCAGCAATAAACGAATTCTCTACAAATCCTCTCGCCAATGGTGAATCATCGAACTTTGAATAGTGAGGCAATGTTCGCGATTCAAATCCGTATGGAATACGTTTTCCGTCTACATTTTGTTGCCCCAAACACGAAATCATTTGTGAAATGTTAATATCGGTTCCCTTTGACCCGGCATTTACCATTATGACAAATCGATTGTCCTCGGTAAGACTCTCCTTTGCAAACCGCCGCACATCTTTCTCGGCGGACGCCATAATTTCACTTACCTTCGCCTCAAATGCTTCCACATTTGGTTTACCAGTTTTGTTCTCAAATAGTCCAAATTTTACATTCTCGATAAGACCATATACATCCTGTTTTCGATCGTGAATTGTATCGGTAATCCGCGTAATCGTCTCGGTGCTTGCAATTAGGTCTGATATTCCCACACTAAATGCACTTGTTTTCATGTATTCAGTGATAATATTCTGGAGATCATCAATAAACTCCGCCGACCTTACATTACCAAAATCATTCGATATTCTCTGCAACAATCCCTTTGTTGTTCCACCAAACGCTGCCTTGTCTAATTGTCCCCTAATGTATTTTCCATCCCTTATTTCCATAATATTATTTGATGTTGCAATGTCATCTGCATCATTGAATCTTTTTGTTTTATAATAAACAGACAATGGTGGCAATATTTGCGATAATATGTCAAAACTGCTCACGTCACTTGTTGGGATAGACCCAATATCAATATGTTTAGATTTCATAAGAAGGTTCATTGTTTCACGAGTTGTAAATTTAAGATTGGGTCGGGTAAATCTCGCTGATCCTAGCAACGAGTCCTGGAAAATACCCACAATGGATTGATTATTCGCCGGACTAATGATTTGCCATTGCACCGCAGCGAGGTTTCGCAACTCAGATTCACTTTCTATATCCTGGGGCATGTGCAGATTCATCTCATCGCCATCAAAATCTGCATTGTAGGGTTTAGTGTCGCCAACATTCATTCTGAATGTGTCGCCAATCGGCATAACCTTTACGATGTGACACATCATAGACATTCTGTGTAAAGTTGGTTGCCGGTTAAATAATATTGCATCACCATCCATCATATGTCTGTGGATAATATCTCCTTCCCTGAGAACAATGGATTCTTTATCTGCAAAATGAAGTGATATTTCTTCCCCGTTTCTCACCATCACATTTGCACCTGGATGAACAGATGGTCCATTGTCTATAAACATTTTCATGTAATCGATATTACGCTTATTTACGGTAACCGGTTTGGTGATTTTCATAGCAACTGAAAGAGGTACACCGAGTTCAAGAATAGATATGTTTGGGTCAGGGGTGATAACTGACCGAGCACTATAATCAACACGTTTCCCCATAAGATTTCCTCTTACTCTGCCATGCTTACCGTTTAGACGATCTTTGATTGACTTGAATGGTCTCCCAGACCTCTGGGCGTTAGCGCTAACACCTGGTATATTATTGTCTATCATTGTTGCAATGAAATACTGCAACAGCGTTGTCCAGTCATCAATGGTTCCATCATCCTTCGCCGAAGAACCAGACTGGATTTTTTCTCTAAGTGTTGTGTTTGTTTTGATAACATTGACAAGAATATGTGTTAAATCATCTTCGCTTCGTTGTGACGCATCGTGTTTAACTGGTGGTCGAACCTGTGGTGGCGGTACTGCAAGTACCGAGCATACCATCCAATCTGGGCGCGAAAAGGTTGGACTAAACCCCATAAACGACACGTCATCATCACTTACCCGTTTTAGCAATTTTTGAACCAACTCAGCGGTTAAAGTAAGGGTGCGCTTTTCACTCTCGTCTGCATCTACGCCGTCAATTGAATCCCATTCCGCAATAATAGTCGCCAATCCTTCCTTCTTAATCTTTGAGGGTTGTTTGCAACCACATCCATTAGGTGTCTGGTCGCCACAACACTTTACTTTACTTGCCAATTGGAATACCTTGTTCCATCGTTGGTCAGATGTTAATTCCATGAAAGATTCATACCTGTTTCGATCAATCAACAACTTACTGCATTTTATGCAAACACATCTCAAAATCTTGACAACAATAGTAAGATATTGAATATAGAATACAGGACGGGCGAGAACAATGTGTCCAAAGTATCCAGGTGTCTGTATGTAATCTAATCCATCGGTTGGACATAATAGTCCCTGTTCGACGACCCCCATTCTAGGATCATACAACCCATTAATTACTGGTTTATTGTTAATATATGTATCCTTGCTAGTGATTTCAACGACAGATCCTTTAATTATATCCTCGGGGGAGGGGATACCAAACTTGATTCCGATAATTCGCGAAGCTTTTTGTTTTGTGATAACATCCGATGGAGTTGACGCCATTCCTTATATATATGATGAATATTTTAGATTGTTTATAATCAATTTTATAACCAATATAAAATTGAAATGATTTTTACAAGTTAAACAATAGATAGAAAAACATTATGGCGTCAAGTGAAAATTTCAAACAATTGCTAAAGGACATTCGGAGTACCCCGATGGTATATCCCCGAACATGTGACAATGATTATTGTCGAATGGATGGAATCCAACAGAAGAATATTGCACCACAATGGGTTATTGTCTGTGGTGAATTCAGAATGTTTTGTTGCGATAAATGTGTTTCCATGGGGACTTGGTCGATACGTTATGACGATAGAAAAGTCAAGGCACTTCTGTCGAAGTATTAAAATTGGGGGATTATATATAATACATATTTTTATTGTATTAAATAAAAAATGAAATAAGTATATCTCAATGTAATATATCACAAATGGCGGACACTGACAAACCGAATACCGAAGATATCGACAATGATGAATACAAAATCTTATTATCAGATATGTTCCCGTCAACCCATAGCAAGAGGATTGCAGAAGTTGCACTCAAACAACGAAATAGTAAACGGAAAAAGGTAAATGACCAGTCGTTTAACGAATCATTGTCTAATTCTAAACCACAAGAAGTGAAATTAACTGCAGTTTATAATGACGATGTTGTCGAGGATGAAGATGAATATGTACCAAAAGTAAATACACGTAAACAACAAAGTAAAAAGTCACCGACACCTGAAACTTTATTTAAGAATATGATGACCAATGTAGATTCAACGAATCACATCAAATATTTCAAGACATTGTCAAAGGATGAACAATGTGATATTATTTCAAAAATGACAATAATCCGGGAACACTCGAATTCAAAAAGACCATATTTGTTTGATATGCTTGAAAATAAACACATTCCGCTAGAATATAAATCAATCGTCTACAATAAAATTATATCACTTCAGGCAATGGATCCGGGAAACAGCGAATACTCCAAAACAAAATGCTGGATTGACAATTTTACGCGAATTCCATTTGGTGTATACAAAGACCTTACCATGACAATCGATGATGGTCCAGATAAATGCAATGAATATATGTCGAATGCAAGTAACATTCTAGACGAAGTTGTATATGGAATGGAAGATGCTAAATATCAATTTATGCAGATGTTAGGCAAATGGGTTACAAATCCGGATGCAAAGGCAAACGCAATTGCAATTAAGGGACCAATGGGTACTGGTAAAACCACCCTTATTAAGGATGGAATCAGTAGGATTCTAGGACGAGAGTTTGCCCTCATTGCTCTCGGTGGGGCAAATGACGGCAGTTATCTAGACGGACATTCATATACATATGAGGGGTCTATTTATGGTAAAATAGTTGATATTCTGATACAGACAAAAACAATGAACCCAATTATATTTATGGATGAATTGGATAAGGTTAGTGCATCGCCCAAAGGTGACGAAATCATTGGCATTCTTACACATTTGACGGATTCTTCACAAAATACACGATTCAATGACAAATACTTTTCAGAACTTGAACTTGACCTCAGTCGGTGTCTATTCATATTCAGTTATAATGATGAAAGTCTGGTGAACCCCATCTTATTGGATAGAATGTATAAGGTTGAAACAAAGGGATATACGCCAAGCGAGAAACAAATTATATCACAACAATACCTCATTCCAGGCGTGATGAAAGAGTATAAGATACCTACCAACGAAATTACAATTACACCAGAAGCGATAATGGCAATTATAAATGAATATACAAATGACGAGAAAGGTGTGAGAAATTTGAAACGATGCATTGAAACAATATATGCAGAACTTAATTTATACAAAATAATGGGTTCTGTTAATAAATTTAAAAAAATTAAGGAAGAGGTAGTCTTTCCGTACACACTTAAACGTGAAAATGTGTCAATGTTCGTTAAGTTGAATACAACTAAGAACACGAGTCATGCACACATGTATGTGTAACCGCAATGTAATTCATAACCTATAATATTTTTATTTGGGTCACGTTCTATATCAATTCTATTTTATATTGTGGTTTACCTTGTACGATTGTCTGAACAAGTATACCAATCTGTACCGGACGTTTTTTATGAAAACTTTCATAATCGTATATCTTATTGGTTTTAGGATCCAATGCATACTTTTTCCCGTCGGATGGGTCCTTTAATTCGACCGCCTCTATCTGGGTTGTTTTCATATATGTACTTGTAACTGAATCCAATTCTTCGTTTTCAATATCAGGTACATTACTATATGTATCAGTATCCATTGTTCCAAATGAAAAACATTTTAGGTCTTCGGAACTACCATCATCTGTGATACTGTGCAATTGGCAGTCCATTGAAGATTGTTTAACTGCATTCAACAACCTACTTGATATCTCATCCTTCATTACAGAGAGTTCGAAGATATTTTCATCTGTTGTAACTGGTACCGATGAAGACAAACGACTGACATCTCGCATTCTCAATTCAATTGAATCTTCACTTTTCAGTTGTTTATCACTTAATGTCATAAGATATATGTATGCGTCAACTGTTCTGTGCTCGTCTGGAAGTTCTTTGTGACTGCATATACGTCTTGCTCTGCCGATGACCTGATCTATTCTCGCGTGGTGCCAATATGGTTCCATGATATGAACGTGTCTAACATTAAATAAGTTAATTCCTTCTGCTCCTGATGCAGTAATCATAAGTAGTTTTATAATCTCGCCATATAAATTGTTGTCGTTCATTTTTACAAGTTCGGTTACAATAGAAGCGGGTACATACTTCCATGTGCCGTTGAATATATTTCTTATGATTTCTTTCTCTTCTGGATCTTCAACTCCAGTGTACAATGCGAACTTAGGTTTATCCATATCCTCCGGTGGGATGTCAATCTCCCATCCTCTGATAGTTCTCTTAATTTTGAATTGGGTGAATCCATTTGTTTCTAATACCAATTTGAATATTCCAATCCCTTCTAGTGTCCTAAACTGACTGTATAGTAAATGAAGTCCGATCATATCTTCCTTTTGTATATTTTCAAACAATCTTAACATTTTTGGACTATAATCTGCGAGTTTATCATATGCCAGATATTCATCACGTTTAGATTCTAATTCTGTCATTGCACTATCAATTCGTGTATTATAATTCTCTTTTATTGATTGGATGCCCTTATCCTTTTCAAACATTTCAATGTCGTCAGGGTCCCCATAATTATCTTCGGGTATAAAATCAATATTTTCTATTGCCACTATACTTTTAAATGCAGAGTTGTGTTGTGGCGAATCTTCTGCGCTTTCTGCATCAATGTCAACCGGTTTTGGTCGCAGTATATATGGTTCTGGGAATACAAAATTACAGTATGCTCTGGAATAAATTCTGTATGTAGATGACATTTCTCCGTAAATATCTGCGTTACCACCTTTTGCCTTTTTCTTTGAATTATTCCTGTCTATTTTTCGTTCATGACTTCGTACAGATTCATACAATTTAAACTGATGATCGCTCATTTCAATTCGTATTACGTGATAATTGGTAGATTTCATGTATCTCGGCAATAACTCTTCTGATGCACTTCTGAAATAAGAGGTTAATCCTAATATCCGTCTAGTAAACATTACTGGATTATTGAATTCACCGGTCTCTTGTTTAATAAATAATTTATTAAATTCTTTTAGTTTATCGGGCAACGATGTATTCAAATTGATGGTTATGTCAGAAGAGTTAACCTTTATCTTTTCTGTTGCGAGTAATCGTATTATATTTTTTTCAAATTCTGCATCTGTTATGTTCCCCGTTCCGGTGGAATCAGTTACACCCTTGTATACCCCTTTACTGGTAACATTCGTAAATCCAAATGGATTTCGCGTTATTGTAAGAATGGTTGAACTAGGATTATAATCTATGTAATCAGTTACGTGTCCGCCCTTTGTCTTGCTGTTCAATAATGCTGTAAAAAAAGATCTGTCTATTGTCTTTGAACCCTTCTTCGGTGGATTTACCTTTATTGACCATGTTTTTATATACCCTCTTAGAATATTAAACATAATCCCAAGTTCATTTGGATAATTCAGCATTGGAGTACCAGTCAACAATATAATCTTGGAGTTATCCGCTCCCATTAAGTGTTTGTATATTCCAACTGATACAGTTTCCTTTTTTGATTCTATCTTGTTTACAATTCTACTGATGAGATTATGTGACTCGTCAATAATTATAACTGCGTTGTCAAATGGATTGATTGTTCCTCCTTTGGTTAATGCTGAATATCTTGATGTGGTTAAACCGTTATAATTTATAAATTTATATTTCGACTTAATCATTACGTCAATTTGTGAATCAAGCGACCTTTTATCAGCGCTAGATAATGAATTGTAATTAGGTTCTTTTCTACGGTCAACCAACCATACACCACCACCTTCTCTTATATATTCTTTATCGATCGACATTCTAGATGCTAACATGTCAATATTGCTTGCGTCTGAAATAATAAATTCCCAGTATTGATTTTTTCTGTAGAGAATGTCTCCACATTTTTTAAGTTCTTCGTAATAATTTTTCTGTAAAGAGGCAGGTGTCATAACTATAACACGTTTTCCATGTTTCATACCTTCTGCGATTGATATAGAAGAACACGTTTTTCCTGACCCCAACCCGTGATAAAGTAGTAGACCCCTGTATGGCGTATGGAGGTTTATGTAGTCTCGTACTATCTTCTGATGTGTTGCTATGCTAAAATCACCTTCATCTGCTATGTCACATGATTGACCCTTTTCTGCACTATCAATTAATTCCATTTTATATGGTTCATATAGGGACATCATAAAGTTATTGAATACCTCCCTATTATTCATATAATAAGTTGGTGAAACAATCTTGACTTCGTCTGATAATATCCTTCTATCTTCGATTGGTTCCGAACCCAATATAATTCCTGATTCTGCTGGTTTTGCCTTAGGTCTCCTTTTTACTTTGATTTTGACGATTTCTTTGGGTTCTGTAACTTTTGGTAGAGGGCGAGATGGTTCTTCAGCAGCAACCGGCGATGGTAAAATATCTGGTACCGGTTCTTCAGCAGCAACTGGTGATGGTAAAATATCTGGTACCGGTTCTTCAGCAGCAACTGGTGATGGTAAAATATCTGGTACCGGTTCTTCAGCAGCAACTGGCGATGGTAATGGAACCCCTGTCGGTTCTTCGGCGATGGGAACACCGGATGGTTCTTCAGCAGCAACTGGCGACCCCCTTAATATTGGTGAAGTGGATGCTGTTAGTTTCCTTTTTGACTCTCTTATTTTCTTCATAAATAGTTCTCTGTTTATGGATGGATCTAATGCTATTGTCAAGTTAGGTTTTGCAATTCGTATCTTTATTTCTTTCTCAATAATAGGTGTAGATGGGTTACGAAATTTATTAAGTATATCCGACATATATAAATACAATATATTTGTATATGAAAATAATATTATTTCATTTTCAATAGAAAATCTTCACACGCTAGTTGTTCCGCTTTTCGTTTCACACGATTTGTTCCTGTACCAAGTTCAATGAGTAATTTACTTGTGGGTGATAGATCATTGATGATATTATCCATATTATATCCATATGTAGATATATGTCGCGGTTCCAAGGTATCCAATGCAGTGTGTATCTGTAACCCAATACATATATACACTTTCACACTGTACCCATTTATAGGATCGTGTGATATGTCTACATAATGCGGGGTTGTTTTGAATATTTTTTGGATCTTCACCTGCAAAATATTCTTATAATTATCATTTGTATTTATAATTCCTACCCAGTCAACCCGTTGTTCTAGTATATTTTCTACAAAAACCTGCGCCATCATAAACCCGGGTCCCATCTTAAATACATTTTCAAACCATCCATGTTCATCCTTTATATCTATCCTATTAAAATCTAAAAACAATGCACCTATAAATGCTTCAAATAAACATCCAAGTTTTTTTAGGTTTGTTCGAAGGTTTTTACTTTCTGCATATTTTGATATTAATACCCATTTATGTAAATTCATCTCATATGCCAACTTCCCAATGTGCTCATTTTTAACAATCGCAATTTTCTTTTCGGTCATAAATCCCTCATCTGCTTTAGGAAAGCGTCGGTACAGGTAATATTTTGTAATTAGTTCAAGAACCCCGTCGCCAATAAATTCTAACCGTTCATTTGATTTACTTTTGAGTGGTATGCATGTTTTAGGACATTTCGAGGTAGGAATAGGTTCGTTTGTATGAGGATTGTAAAGATTGCGCGCGGTGTAACTTTGATTTACAAACGCTCTCTTATACAATTCTATATTATTTATAGGTGCAGTAACGCCATATGTCCTGAGAATACATTGAATGTCATTCAATGTAATTTCTTTATTTTTATCATTGTATGGGTTAAGCAACATCTTATCTTCACACGTCACAACGTCCCCATCATATATACCATTTTTAGGTTCCATTATATATACATTGAAAGTATATCTTTATATCATTATTGATTAAAGTCTAATATTAGGGTTTACACATTGATGCATAGATGGGAATATTTCTCCGGAAATACACTGGGTGTCATTTGTAATACTCATACAATTTCTTACCGAATTTTCTGTATTGAGATAACAATATTTTACATTCCCATTATCGTATGTCTTATCACTTTTTTCTTTTGGTGGAATATTTGTAACGTTTTCATCGTTTTTAATGTCATTGACCTCTTCCTCGATTGCCAATATCTCATCTGCCACGTACCTTCTAAGTCTTGGTATAACTTGGTCCCCAAACTTAATAATCCTCTTTATACCTTCTTTAGATGTTGTGTCCATTGTGGCGGATTCACATAAATATATACTTTTGAATATGTTATAACCGATGAATAAAAATACCACAACTGCAATAATAATTCTGAATATTATATAAATAAATGATGGAACAAAATATGTTACCAATATAATGAATAGGATGATAACTGAATATATAATGTAGGTTGATATGTTAGATACGTGTCTAATTTTTTCGTCACTTTCTTGTTTATCCATATTATATTATACGTATATTAATATTATCACATAATCATTTTGTTTAATAAAGTAATTTTCTTCATTGTACTTGCTGTTATCTTATCTTTGTCACTCATACCAGTATCAATGGGATTATTTTCATTCTTCTTGATTGCCTTATAAATGATATGTAATTTGGACGCCACATTATCAACAATGTCCTTATCCTTTATTATAGGTATTTTATTGTCATATATTTCAGTTAAGATTGAAACCGCGTAATATATGGTGTATTTCCTCCTTCTAATAACACCTTTTGTATATTTCAAGCAAAACATTGATAGTAATGATTCTATTATCTTAGTCGAAAGTTTATCATTTCTTGCTTTAACTTGTTCCAATATGATATCCCATACCAACCATATAGTATCTGTTTTTGAGGAATTTCCTACATCAGGCCACTCACGTGGAAATATCTTGATATTTTTCGCGGAATAAGATATAACCCATTCAATCCAATAACATGCCATCATAAGATCATTTTCTTTCAACGAGTATGCAAATTCATTTGCAAATACGAATAATTCTTTAGGGTCGTTAATGTGATAACATTCGGTTTGATTCAAATCTGGTGCGTGTAATTTATCTCTTATATTTTTTATATCTAAATCTTCTTTTTTTATCTTTATATCGCTGTTAATTGTATGCTTTTTTATAGATTCACATAAAACGGTGATTATATTAGAGAATAATATCCTTATTGTACTATTATTTCTCATTCCCAATATATTGTCGCCATATCCATTTGAAACAATTTCCTTGAAAGTGGTGATTTGTAGTGTTATGTATATAGGAAGTTTTGGATTGAATGTATGTATATTTCTACAAACAATGGATATTATTGTGTCCCACAACTCTATGTAATAACCCGAACATATTAATTCTGCAGTCCAGTTTGAAGACTCTTCCACTCGACCATTAATGATTGAATTCGTTAACTCTTTGAGTACACTTGTTTTTTTGTATCCAGAAAACGTCATTGTTTTGAATGTAACCCTTTCACGGGTGTCATTTATACTTGTATCTATATCCACCATAATTATGATTTATGCATACAAAAAATATAGACATAATACTTATATGGAGGGGAAAGTTTCTATATGTGAGACCTATGTCATTTATGTAATAATAATGATTGTTATAATATCGTATTACATATTCATTCATAAACCATCCAAGGAATCATTTAAGTCTATCGGAACGATTACTCTTAAAAAAAACGAAGATATATACGATGATTTCTACATATCTGTATATGACGACCTGTTACATGATGATTTTAGATGTGATTGGGAAATTGGGTACATGGTTAAGGTAGTTGAACCCGGCAACGACATCATTTTACTGGATATAGGGTCAGGTACAGGAAATACAGTTGATACATGCGTAAATATTGGGATAAATGCGATTGGTATAGACAAATCTAAAGCAATGGTTAATTATTCTAATAAAAAGTTTCCAAATCACGATTTCAAAACGGGAGACATACTTAATTCAATGATATTCGACCCAGAAAAGTTTGATATTATTACGTGTTTCTATTTTACAATTTATTACATAAAAAATAAACGTTTATTTTTTGATAACTGTATAAAATTCTTAAAACCGGGCGGACATATTGTACTGCATTTAGTGGATCGAGATAAATTTGATACATTATTACCTTCGTCAAATCCACTTTATATGATTTCTCCACAGGACTATGCAACAAAACGGATAACTAGATCTGTAGGAAAATTCGAGAATCATGACTATGTATCGGATTTTGTATTCAATGGAAGTAATGTAACCTTTGTCGAGACATTCACTGATAAGAAAACCAAGGATGTAAGAAAACACGAACTTTCGTTGTACATGGAGACCCAAAAGGAAATATTGGAGATTGCAAGGAGTGTTGGATTTATATTATTGTCAAGTATAGAGATGAAACATTGTGGACATACGGAACAATACCTCTATGTTCTACAGAAACCAAGATAAACATAATATAAGTTACATATCATATGTATAAATTGCTGATATTCATATGCGGTATTATTACTATCTTATGGTTAAGAATGAAACTGACCACATCTTTTTGGAATCGTCAACCGGTTTTTCACATACACGACATACAATATTGGATTTATCCCAATGGTGTAATAAAAGAGTATCTAGGGGGTAAGAATACAGACGTTGACCTAGAACATGTAGAAACATTGGACATATTAAAGTGTTCAGATACGATATTGAGAGATGTTGCATTATTCATTGGTACACATTTTATAGAATCAGATGAAATTAAATATTCACCACACATAACCGACATTTCAAATATTTTACACGAAGAACATCCAAATATGTCGTATGTTAGTGTATACAGAAATGAAAGTGGTATATGTTCTACTATAACGTCAACACGGTATGAACTTTTAATTGATGGTTTAACTAAACCGATACATTATGTAGACAATTTATGTGTAAGAAATGACATGAGGAATCAATCAATTGCCCCTAAATCTATAAGTTCTCTTATACATAACGTATGCATTCATCCAGATGCTCCAAATATTTTCTTATTTAAACGTGAAGAAGTTCTCACAAGTATCGTACCACTTACCGTTTTTAATATATATTCATTTGTGATAGAAGATATTAAGTGTATAACTTTATCTAGATGCACATATGAATTAATTCATATCGATAATGTTACATCGGTTATGTCGTTTTTTGACAGATATATAAATCCATCCATGGACGTTGTAGCACTTCCACCACAAAACAAATTATCGTGGTTGATTAAAAACAATATATATATGTTATATAGATTCAACGATGTGTGCGGTAAAATGAATGGTATATCTATATTCAAGAAAACATCATTGGAATATAATGGCAAATCAACGATTGAATGTGTATTCACATTCAATGATAAAATGCAACGCAATGATTTCATAGGGGTATTTTTCGATGTTATATCCGAACTCAAACCGACATATGATTATATAACTATAGATGCGATTGGTGATAATGTGGACATAATAGATGAATTTGATCGATACTCAAATGATAAGTGTATATCGGGATATTTTTTATATAATTATGCTTCATATACGAAATCTCCAAGAAAGTGTGCAATTATATGTTAACGTTTATATTGACCAACCTTCGTAAATGAATCTACTATAAATATCACGAATATACCAAGAAATGAATATAATATTACATCCTCTGTAACTGTTGCTGTTTTAAAATCACGTTGTTCTTCTAATATATACAACATTTTATCGAGTTTTATTGATATATCATTGTCAGGTGGTTTCTTATGGAATTGTTGAAGTATAAGAGGTGAGTCACCATCAACTAAACTGAAATCACTATTTGACACTGGGATATCGACGTCATTCTCTTGTGTATTCATGTCAGTTTCCATCCTCTTAACTGCTCCTATTGAAACTGGATAGGATGGTGGTTTGAAATCGCCCATTTGAGATGTCTCATCACTTTGTTCTGAAGAATCCAGTTTATCCAGGAATGATTTTACTCTATTTGCGTTATCGTTTCTTTTCAATGTACGATTTCTAAAAACAGGTTGTTTCCTTTTACCTATTGTTGAGTTAATATCACTATCATCAAAAGGTGCTGCACTATATGCTAGAAACGACATAGTCTTATAGAATAATTAGATATTATTTAATTTTATTTACCAGAACAATAATGATACAAATTTTTATTATAATATAATATGTTGAAAATTCTAGTAATATTTCTAATTTTTATAGTTGGTTATGTAACAATTTCAAAATGTATGAGCGAACGATCTGGGTTCAGTATAGAGTCCAGTCCTAAATTTAAACGTGGATTTGGTCGTAGTATTGGAACTGGAATCGTCCAGTACAGTAGATCACTTCAGACTAAACTTAATCAGATAGTACAAAATTCAAGAATAAAAGTAAAATCATTAATATAATGATATTTTTATATAATGTTTAATCATATGAAGTACGCTGAAATAGGAAAAAGTTTAAATGAGAGTAAGTTACTGCTTGGGATATCAATTATACTATTAAATGTAGGTTCGCGATATATAGAACTTGGATTTACAAAGACACAAGAAGATGCACTTCGAAATGGTGTCGCGAGAGAAATATTGTTATTTTCAATGATATTTATTGCAACTAGAGATGTTATTATTTCTATATTAATGACTGCTGCGTTTGTCATTCTTGCAGACCATATTCTTAATGATAAGAGCAAGATGTGTATTATACCGGGTTATTATAAGAAGATAAAGAAATTGGTTGACACAAATGGAGATGGCAAAATATCTGCACAAGAACTAAAAGCGGCGTTAAAAAAATTAACTGGTTAATATATGGGAGAGAATACAACCGATGATATATACAAGGAAAATTACATATTATTACTTAATCTAAAACTTGTAGGCGATAATATAAATGTGAAAACTTTATACAATCCAAGAATGTCAAGTAAAGAAAACGACAAAGATAGTCCTCTATACGTGAACATTTACAACGAATATAATTTATCAGATTTAGCCGCCAAAACGGAAAAACCCAAAACGAAAGAACGAAAAAAGAAATATGACGAATATGAAGATGAAACTGCTGTAACAAATTTTGTTATAAAAGTGAAGAACGATAATGGGGAAGATGTAATAAAAAAAGATACTATACTGCGAAAAAATGACAAGAGTTTTATTGAGGAAGGTCCTGGTATTTTTTTCAACAGAACCATTCCTGGTACATCTGCATCATTTTTTTCGAATATTCTATATGATGGTATCCCCGACGACGACGGAAATGAGACGTTAAAAAGGATAACAAATCCTGATGACATCGCCAAAGATGGTACTACCGCCAAAGATAGGGATAATATCAAAATCAGAGCTATAGTTAATAATAATATAGCATTTATCGTAAAATGTATATTCGGACAATACTCAACTATTTTACATAATGGTAAGAAATATAAAATACTTAGCGATCCTAAGGTTGCAAAACTTGAATCTCATGCCATAAAATACCAACAATATGATGGTGGAAGACCGCCACCCATTACATATAAATTAACTTATTTTGACGATGGTTCAAGAGTAAATTCAATCAATGTGTCGGGTATAAAAACATTTTTACGTACAATGGTTAGATTAAATGTAGTTGAAGTAGACGCTGATATTGATAAAGAAACGTTGAGTTGTTCTGATAATAAAACACGAATTTCAGATTTATTCGATGAACTTTTTCCCGGATTTATTCGTAAACTAACAAAGAAAAAAAGGAAATATTCTGAACAGTTTGATTATCAAGATGTTGAAAAAATCAATAGCCGATGGGATGGTAGGATGCGTGGGGGTAAAAAAATTAAAAGGAAAACCAGACGCAAGTATAAAAAAGCGAAACATTCATCATATATTAAAAAGAAAAAGAGACTACATTGAACTTTATAATAATATCAAACTTTAGATGTTGTCATTCTTATTATATGTCAATAGTCTGTATTGTAAAATGATTTATGGCATCATATTCGTAACAGATATACCGGGTCATCCACCCCGCATTAATCGTCTTTTCTTATTTCTTGTATAATTCCTGCGTGACTTATTGTATCGTCTACGAAAATTAAATAGTTTAACCCGATGGGTTCTCCGGTGAGGGCGGCGTCTACTCTTCATATTAATATGTCATTATATTATATTTTATACATATAATGACTACAAAACGCCAATATGGGCAGTATTATACCACAAATTATAAATATATATTGAGTAACATTACAATACCAATCGATGTAGAGCATATCATAGAACCATTTACTGGTATGGGAGACCTCATAGAGTTTTCATTAACATGTGGTGCATATACATTAGAAATGTACGATATTGACCCTAAATATAATGGGTGTGTGAAACGAGATACATTGACGAATCCACCTTCTTACCACAACAAATTCGTTATCACAAATCCACCATTCCTTGCTAGAAACAAAAATGAGTGTAAAATATTATATGATAGATACAATTCAAATGATTTGTATAAATGTTTTCTAGAAACAATTATATCAGATATATGTCAAGGAGGGATACTTATTCTACCGATAAATTTTGTAACTTCCATTCGAAATACAGATGTTTTATTACGAAAAAGATTTACTGAATGCTATGATATTACCCAAATGAATATATTTGAAGAGCGGGTATTCGCCGATACTACTTGTTCAATATGCAGCATATTATTCCATAAAAAGGTTGGAACACATCCAAATGATATTCGCACCACATTGTATCCATCTAAAAAAGAAATGTCAATATGCTTAGACAAATACAATAATTATACTATAGGTGGGGAACTGTACAATCTTCCACATAATCCATTATATAAAATATCCAGGTTAACGTCTGAGACAACTCAGCAACAATCTACAAATATAATGGTGAAATGCATTGACGACACCATAACAAATCAACTTGGATTTAAACTTGTACCCACACACCAGTTATTTGTAGACAGAAGCAATAATCATACGCGACGTAGTTATGCAACCATCATCTTAAATACGGATTTAACAATGGCGCAACAACAGGTACTTGTTGACAGAGTCAATGCATTTATTCATGAAAATAGGGTGAAATACAATTCACTATTTCTGAGTAATTTTAGAGATAGTACGTCGATTGCTCGAAAACGAATTACATTCAGACTTGCATTCAGTATATGTAACTATATACTGTCTGATATGTTATCGGAATCATAATTGTATTGTTTCAATATATCTAGCATACTCTTAGTAAATACTGCTAATTCTAATTCACATTCACGCTTATCACAAAACATCGTCATATACCTAGTTATTAATTCTATAATACAATACTTAATGTCTTCTGATAAAACGGAATAGTAACGTATATATCTCAACAATTCTGTAATTATGTCCATGTTGCAATATCCTCTGTCCTTCAGATTGTAAATGATCTTTATTGATTCATTTAATTTCCCTGCACTACAATGTTCTTCATATTCCCTTAAAATATAAACAGGGATATCGTTACAAATATCTTCTAGAATAGAATATGTTATTTCAACATCAAGAAGACTTAACATTTCAAGATAACTATACAGCAATCTTATATTACCGTTAATAAATCTTAGTAAGTGAATTTTGTTTTCATCTGAAATAATTATATTCTCCTTTTCACAAACAATGTCTATTAATTGCGATATATAGACTGGGGATGAATGTTTCACATAAAGAACGGGCAATTTACTCTTTATTCCAGTTACAATCTTATTTATATTATTTGACGTAAGTATAAAGTTAACTCTGTCGCTATATAAATCTATATATTCTTTTATTATATTTTGTGATTGCTCTGATATAAATCCAATATCATCTATAACAACGGTATTTTTTTTGATAGATGGTATATATCTCCGGGTACAAAACATCTTCATATCATTCCGGCAAAATGATATTCCATTATCTTTCAATAAATTAACGTACATGATTCGGTCATGTAGAGATATACCATTATAATATGCATTAATTATCAATTGTATCATAGTTGTTTTACCGCATCCAACCGAACCATAAATAATCAATGATACACTATCAATGTCTATAAGACCATTTACCAGTGATACTAGTGATTCATTATTATTAAAATCTTCTAGTGTAGTTGGACGATATTTCTCTGATAATAACATTATACGCACTACTTATATAAAGTTTACAACCTTTAATATATATGTCGGATAATCCATATTCAATATTGAATGTATCGGAGATGGACTCTATGGAAACCATCAAGAAATCGTACCGGAAATTATCATTATTGTACCATCCAGATAAAAATAATCACCCAGACTCGACTTCTAAATTCAGACAAATATCAGATGCATACAGAATGATTGTAAATAAAACAGAATTTACAGATTCGAATAATAAAATGGTTGTGACACCTCCTATCATTGAGAGAGATAATGACTTGGATATATATTGTGATTTGGATGTAAATATGGAACAGGCAATGAATGGTATCGTGGCACCAATGGTAATACGAAGAGAAATTCGACAGGGTCTAAGAACGACGATAGAGAACCAGACCATATATGTTGACGTACCGAGAGGCGTAGATAATGATGAGATTATAGTGTGTAGTGGATTGGGAAATGTAATTATGAAAACGGCAAATCATTCGGATGACATTATTGGTGATATCAAGGTAAGAATACATCTGCACAATGACACGATTTTCATACGCAAAGGATTAGATTTGATATACAAACGAAATATAACTCTAACTGATGCATTATCCGGTGTTAATTTTTCAATTCAACATATAGATGGAAGAGAATTAAGAATAAAAACAAAAGAAAATATCACCATAAAGTCAAATATGTCACATAGAATGAAAAAATATGGTATGACGCGCGGTGAATATATTGGGGATCTCATTATAGAATTCGTTGTTGTATTTCCAGAAAATATACCAAAAAATGCATTATTCGAATTGAATGAACTCTTCAAGAAACATAATATAAATTAAAACGCCTTTATATATAAATGAATATAAGAAAAATAATATATACATCAATATTTGGGGCGTTTATAGCAGGTATATCTGGGTTTCTAATTGAACGAAATGATGCAAGTGCTGCACCATGGAAGATATTTTCTTTCTTATGGGCAGCGCCGATATTATTATTTATACCCGTTTATATATCATATCTATATGACAAGAAAGATTTAACGCGTGAATTTTTGTATCACGCTCTAATAGGTTCATCCTTTACCACATTCGTAATTATATTCACACTTTTCGCTATCAAGATTAATGTTTTTATGGCGTTATCATGTAATCTTATCTTTTCATATCTAATTATTTATTTATATTTCAAATACAAGTTATACGAAAAAATATGACGTCTATACATGAAGGAAACTGTTTTACAAATCACAAAATCCGATAAAAAGAATAAGAAGTATAAAGCACTAATACAAAATAAGATGACAAAACGTTCAAGAGTGCTGCATTTCGGAGGGTTGGGGTACCAACAATATAAAGATAGCACAAAAATTGGAATATATAAAGGGTCTGATCACGGAGATAAAAAGCGAAGGATGAATTATTTCACGCGTCACAGCAAAGGAAACAAAACAAAACGAAAGGCAGTTGAATATGAAAAGGTTAAATCAGGTGGATATTACACACCTAAATTATTAAGTCACATTTACCTCTGGTGAAGAATAGTGGACCATTATTATATATTAATATAATATAATGGATAAGACATCTAAGTTGATTTCGTGTTATGATAAGAAAAGACTTCGAAATAAATCAAGAAAGCAAAAAGGTAACGTCGTCAGAGAGAGATCTCCATTAACTATGAATGTAATGGGAAGTGAAATGCAAACGACGAATCAGTTAGTTATATCTCAAGTTACCCCTGAAAATATACATAGACAACAAAAAGTATTTATATCAAAAATGAGTGAATCATATTCACCCGATGCAAGTAAATATATTGTATCATTAAGAGATTCCGTTAACAGACTGGGCAATATTGATATTTGTAATCATGGTGATATGCGTGGCATATTTAAAAGCAAGGATATTGGTGATATTGAGATAAGAATAGGTGACCCAAAAGTTAAAAAATGTGTCTCACTCAAATCAAAATCGGCGACCGATCATATGTTGTCATCCCTTCGTAATCCTCGACCACTTGATATTGATAATGTGATATTTCCCATACAATTAGATAGTAATTGTTGGTTTAATACATGGTTCGTCGCAATGTTTATCAGTGATAAAGGCAAGAAATTTACACGGTTCTTACGAGAAAAAATGATAACTGGACGCCTCGCCAAAAAATATGGACCACATATGAAACATACAATGAAACTTCTTAATTTGTGCATTGAATGTAGTTATAATCGAGGAAATTATGAGTCCAAGTATGTAATCAATACAAATAGTGTCATATGCCATCTGGCGCAGTCAAGTGAAACCGAATATAAATTAGGGCGTATCTCACCCAGAATGTTGCGTGGTATATATTCTCAAGGTGAAGGAGGAAACCCAGTGGAATATTATAGAAATCTGCTGTACCATTTGGTATCCCCGGTTGATAATTTTTCACTTCATACACTCGAGTATGAAGACGATATCGTTTCATATGGGAAGCGAATTGGTGGTAGTATTAAAGCAGATGAGATTATCGTTGGGGAAACCATACCCGATATAGTGAATATACGGACATATAGTAGTGATTTAGAACAACATATTGATCTCCCCGTAGTTATATCTGGTGTATATCATTTTGGAGACACCATTAAAGTGGCAGGGAGAGATGGAAAGCGAACTAATTATGTTTTGGATAGTATAATAATAAGAGACGTTGATAAGTATCATTTCATTATACTATTCACGTGTAATAAAATTGCGTATATATACGACGGTGAGTTATCTACACCGGTGATTAAATACAATTGGAAAAAGGAAATGTTAAAGGATGGTAAACAATATACCATAAAATATGATGACAAAACGTCACTAAAGTTCAAATTAAATATCAGCATGTGTGAATATTTTTACTATAGGGTATAAAATTACGAAATTCTTTTAGATTGGATATCGGTGGATACTACATATACAGAGTTCTCGGTTAGGATGATATAATCAGTCTCAACCTTGTAGATTTTACCAATTGGTGATGTATACTCATCTTCACTTTTTACTAAAAGTTTCTCCCCGTTCTCACGAATACCAATTAGTGCACGCCCGTTCAAAGAATCAACCCAATAATCCATCATAATGGGTTTATCATCAACAATCGCCATCTTTACAATATTATCCAGGCATTTTGCACAAGGATTTCTCATCTTATCTTCACTGGTCGACATTATGTATAACATTTATATTGAAAAATGGAAATTTTTACGTATTATGTAGAAGGTAATTCTGCGAGACACAACTTTATTTCTCCTAATGACGCCACATTATATTTAACGATAAGTGGCATATTATTATCTATATATATCTCAATTTGATTACAAAGATTCGTGCACTTTATAAAATAACCTAGATTTTTCAATGAAAATTGTCCCTGAATAATTTTTCCACCATCTTGTTTCTGAATGTATACCGTTCCATCGCTTTCTGCACGTCGAATCTCTGCTTGAGCAAACCCACCACTACAACTGAAAATAAGTTCTGATCCTGTACTGGTGGATACGGAACGAATTTCTATTTTATCCGATATGCATGATAAATCCCTAACAATTTTTTGGAAATCTATCGCTGGGATGTGAAGAATGGAAGAAAACATAACATCTGGTATGTCAAATTCATCTGCATCCGGTTCAATAAGACGCAATTTTTGTATTTTCTGTTGTTTGATGTCTCCATTTTCAAATTTAAGTCCTAGATATTGTACAACTCCATCGGTGTAATCATCCTCATCAATGTAAATGGTCAATGTATCATCATTGTTGATTGTATTGATTAGTTTGAACAAATAAAGCATATTTACACCTATCGTGATTTTGTCCATATTACATTCATAAAATTCGAATTTCTGGGCGTGTAATTTCAAATGGACCAAAATGGTATGTGACTTATCCATATTGATAATCTTAATACCTTCGGGAGTGAATGTAATATTTGTTTCTAATAAGATATCCTTTAGTGCAGTCATCAATGTTCGTATTGGTGCAATTTGTACTGTTTTTATGGTTAGGATATTAGGCATATTATCTAAATTCATACAACAATCTTTAAATTATAATTTAGTTAATGCGTTTACATTGGAATCGATATTGTGAATCTTAGCGAGTTCCTAGAAATACAAAGTATCCGAACATTATAATTTCTGATTATTTCTAAACCAATAATAATTTAAATGTTTATCACATATAATAATATGACATCTGTATTAGAAAAAATTTCTGGTATATGTGATATGTATTCTGGAAATGAATTAATGATGGAGAAAATCAATCAATCGGTTGATACGCTAATTTCCAATATCCATTTAGAATTCAAGAGACAGAAAGAGCGAATCGACAAACAAACTCGTGATAAACGGGAACGTTTAGAACGAACAAATGATATTTTGGAGAGATTTGATACCTCATTTGGAAATGAATACCTATATTCATATTGTAGTCGGTCTGAACGATTTATTCTTTATGATGGTGTTAATTATATAGCAGGCAATGAGGATTCATTATTGGAGAATATTTTTGGAATGGCATCAAACGACGACGAATTTAGGGGATCGAAATATAAGATTAAGACAATGATGATTAAAAAAATAAAGGATATATCACCACTCCAAATAACACCCTCTTGTGCTACAATCGACGATATTATCAATAGTCTGTACCCTGTATATTTCCCGTCCCTCGATGACGCAAGGTTATTTCTTATATCATTGGGTACTTGTCTGCAGGAAAACAATACAATGCAGTATATATTTATATATAAGACATCTATTAAGACATTGTTGAAAATGATCGAAAATGAACATTTTGTATCATTTGGTGATGCATCCAGATTGTCATCATTTAAAATACGATTCAAAGATTATTCTTACAACAATACAATTCTCATTAAGTCAAACGAATGTGACACTCTTCCATGTTATCAATCTTGTAACTTAATGAATTTATTATGTGTTGCTGCTCATTTGTCTCGTATTTTTCCCCTAGACGAATTCATACAGGATCCTGTTTACAAACATTGTAGTGAATATGCAATATATCTGCGACACAAGACCCCTGATATTATTCTGGATGAGTTTATAGATAATAATATAACCAATTGCAAGGGAATGCATATGTCCGATACAGTGATGGGATTCGTATGGAATAAGTTTAACCAAAAATTATCTATACCAGATGTAATTGGTAAAGCAAAAATGATTGAAATGCTGCAGGAACGTTTAGATTATAATCATGATAAGAAAAAATTCGTCAACATAACAAGCATATACGCACCATCTATGTATTATTTCACTAAGTTTTTGGCAGCAAATATAACTGAAACAGAAAACAAAACAGAAAATGAATACACGACTGCAGAGATTATTTTTCTTTTTAGAAAGTGGTTTAATAAACGATTAGACTACAATATAACAGGTGAACTAGTAATGAATGTATTCAGAGAACAATATCCAGATGCAATAAAGAATGATGATACGATAGTTTGTAACTTATCATCATGGGACAAAAATGAAATTATCTCTCAACTTTATCATTCAACCATTGGAGATGGTATTATCAATGTAAAAATAGATGATATATATGATAAATATCTCGGAAATTTAGATAATGAATTTCCTATTATAACGAAAAAATATTTTGAGTATTATTCAAACAATCTGATTAAACGCAAATAATTATCGACCGCGTTTACCCTTACGACGACTCTTTTTACTTTTTTTAACATTGTGTGTCTTTACAAATCCAAATTTTCCCTTTACAGTTTTGTATCCAGCGCGTTCAAGTCTTTTTTCCCTTTTAGCGCTCTCGTGTTTCTTTTTTGAAACAATTCTTCCATTTTTGTTCATCAGGAGGTGCCGTTTCTCAAGTCCACCACTAGTTTTCTTAGCACTTCCGTGCCACACTTGTGCTCTAGAACCGGTACTTAACATCATCTCACTTTTCATATATATTAACGATATAAAATAAAATTACCTGAATTTATTCAATTTACTACGCGCCCGAAAATATGGCGCGCCTTCCCATAATCCATTTTGGTTGACAACTTTATTATTTACTATACGTTTTGTGGGGTTATGCTTTCCACGATGCATTGCTGCAAACTTTGCTATACGGGATAATATAAACGCTCGTTTTCTATTATTCCCACGAGAGGACTCTGTATCCTCTTTTGTAATAAATAGCACAGTGTTACATTTACAACTCCTAACTCTAAACGGTATATACCCTGATACTTTTCCAGACATATTATATAAAGACAACTTTATTTATAACATTTAAAGATAAATTGAAGTGTTTATATGATATTACTATAATGAAACCAACAATGGATACCGAAAGACAAATCGACCCCAATGCTTACATTGAAGAACCATGGGATATCATTGGTTCATACTTTAAAGGTAAACATCTTTCGAGACTTGTGACACATCAGATTGAATCGTTCAATAATATGGTAAAGTGTAAGATTCCCAATACTATATCTATGTTCAATCCAGTAAGGATTGTTTCTGGAAAGGACGTTCATGAATCATCTGGGAAACATCGTCTTGAAATGTCAGTTGAATTTGAGAATTTCGGTCTATTGCCACCACAATTACACGAGAATAATGGTGCATCAAAATTAATGTTTCCACAAGAAGCAAGATTGCGAAATTTCACATATGCGTCAAATATGCAAATTGATCTTAAGATTAAATATCTCGTGCGGACAGGTGAAGATTATGAATCTGAGCAGGTATTTTATCGATCATTGAAAAATATTCACATCGGCAAACTTCCTATTATGTTGAAATCCTGTATATGCTCAACCCAACAGTATAAACATATGTCACCTGAGATGATGGGTGAATGCAGCATGGATGCTGGGGGGTATTTTATAATCAATGGTTCAGAAAAAACCTGTTTGGCGCAGGAACGGTCTGCTGAAAACATGATACAAATCTTTAATATTCAGAAAACAACAACGAAATGGTCTTGGAGCGCAGAGGTAAAATCGGTACCAGATTTCAAATCTATATCGCCAAAGCAAATTAACATCTATCTATCAACAAAAAACAATGGTTTTGGTAACGGACTATTCGTGCAATTGCCGAAACTCATTGCTCCTATACCATTGTTTATCCTATTCAGGGCACTTGGGATTGAGACTGACAAAGAAATATGTCGTTATATCACATTGAGTACAGACGAATCACGCGAAGACATAAAGTTGTTGTTAAAGTTGTTACAGGGTTCAATTGTAGATGCAAATACATACACGGATAAGGAAAGTGCGTTTAATTACATCGTTTCGCAAACGAGATACGTGCCTCTCCACAGCGATAAAGAGATTGGCATTCAACACAAGCGAAATTTTACCCAGAATATACTAGAAAATGAGATGTTTCCACACGTAAAAACGATGAATGAACGAATCTATTTCCTCGGGTATATGGCACTTCGTCTCCTAAGGTGCAGCATCGGATGGGATCAACAAACCGACAGGGATTCTTACCTAAACAAGCGCATTGATTTGCCTGGTGTATTAATCAATAATTTATTCAGGAATTATTTCAATAAATTAGTAAAGGATATGGAAAAGGCAGTTTCCAGAGAGATTAATAATGGTTCTTGGCGCTCTACAGATGACTACGGAAATATTATTAACATGACAAATATATATAAAATCATTAAATATTCTACTCTGGATAATGGGATTAGGCGTGCGTTGTCTACAGGCGACTTCGCAATTAAACATTCAAATACAAATCGCGTAGGGGTCGCCCAAGTATTGAGTCGCCTCACGTACATTGCAACTCTAAGTCATCTTAGGCGTGTAAATACACCAATGGATAAGGGTGTTAAACTTGTTGCACCCCGAAAATTGCATAACAGCATATGGGGGTTTATGTGTCCAGCCGAGACACCGGAAGGACATTCATGTGGTCTTGTGAAAAATCTTAGTTGGCTCACACACATAACACAGCAGACAAACAGCACCCCCATATACACCTACGTTGATTATTATACGGATACAATAGATAGTGTTGAAAAAGATGAATTGGTTGATATGGTAAAAGTGTTTATAAATGGTTCCTGGATGGGTATAACAAAAACCCCGATTGACTTATACACAGACCTCAAATCAAAAAAAGAAATGGGCATTATCAACGTATACACGTCTATTATATTTGATTACAAAATGAAAGAGATTAGGGTATGCACTGATGCAGGAAGATTAGTGCGCCCCCTTCTCAAGGTTGAATCAAATAAGTTATTAGTTAATAAGTCTCACACGGATAAATTAAGAAATGGTAACTTGGTATGGGAAGATATGATGACAAGTTCTAGATTGCCTCGTGCAGCGATAGAATACATTGACCCAGCAGAACAAAATGCAGCGATGATCGCACTTGAACCAATCCATTTGACCGGCAAGTTGTACAATTACACACATTGTGAGATACACCCCAGTTCTATATTTGGAATCCTGGCATCTTGTATTCCATTTCCCGAACACAATCAGTCACCTCGCAATACATACCAGTGTGCAATGGGGAAACAGGCGATGGGTATATATGTTACGAACTATGATACACGAATGGACAAAACAGCATACGTTCTCAATTATGCAATGCGTCCACTTGTAGATACGCGCGTAATGAATATATTGCAATTGAATAAGACTCCATCGGGATGTCAGGTCGTTGTTGCGATTATGACGCATAGTGGATACAATCAGGAAGACAGCATTTTATTTAATAAAGGTTCGATTGATCGCGGACTTTTCCAAACAACCGTTTATCACACGGAAAAGGATGAAGATAAAAAAGTGCACGGGGATGAAGAACTTAGGTGTAAACCAGATAAAACACGTACAAGGGGTATGAAAATGGGAAACTACGATAAAATAAACGATGATGGTGTAATTCCAGAGAACACGTTGGTTGAAAATCGGGACGTAATTATTTCAAAGGTTCTTCCAATTCGTGATGCACGCAATGATCACACAAAAAGTGTAAAATACGATGACCATAGTAGGGTTTATCGGACATCAGAAGAAACATATATTGATAAAAATTACATTGATCGGAATGGGGATGGGTATAGTTTCTGTAAAGTGCGGTTGCGTTGTGTTCGCAAACCAGTAATTGGTGATAAATTCAGCAGTCGACATGGACAGAAGGGTACAATCGGGAACATCATTCCTGAATGTGATATGCCTTATACTAAAAGTGGATTGAAACCCGACATTATCATTAACCCCCATGCAATTCCGTCTCGGATGACTATTGCACAATTAAAAGAAACATTATTGGGTAAGGTCATTCTAGAACTGGGATTGTTCGGGGACGGCACCAGTTTCGGAAAATTCGATATCAATGATATACGGAAAGAACTACAACGGGTTGGGTACGAATCCAATGGCGAAGAGATCATGTATAATGGTCTCACTGGAGAACAAATCGAAACGTCTATCTTTATTGGACCGGTATTTTACCAGAGACTGAAACATATGGTTGTTGATAAGGTTCATGCAAGAAGTTTCGGTCCGACCGTTTCATTAACACGCCAACCCGCAGAAGGTCGCGCGAGGTCCGGAGGTCTTCGTTATGGAGAAATGGAACGAGATTGTATGTGTTCTCATGGGGCGTCGCGATTCAATAAGGAAAGGTTGTATGATGTGTCTGATGCGTACAGTGTATACGTATGCAAATCGTGTGGAATCATCGCGTCTTACAACAACGAAAAGCACATCCATCTGTGTAAAACCTGTGGGAATACATCAAAATTCTCTTATGTAGAGATTCCATATTCATGTAAGTTATTGTTTCAGGAACTTACTACAATGAGTATTCTACCTAGGATATTAACAGATTAGATTATAGACAATTAACATAATTCATTATATTTTTAATGGCAATGAGATATAATATCACTATTATGTAATTAATAATGATATTAGATACTATTATCATAGGGGGTGGAATTTCTGGATTATACACCAATTTAGAACTATGCAACCAACGAGATAAAACATTACTTTTAGAAATGTCTCCTGTATTTGGGGGAAGAATATATCAATATGAAGACAATGAAGTTTCTTTCCCAGCGGGAGCAGCGAGATTTAACAAAAACCATAAACGTGTGATAAAATTATTGAAACGATTTAATTTACTTGACTTTCGTAAAGACAATGGATCACCAAGCAACATTGACTTTATTGACAGCAAGAAACATTTTCATCCAAAATATAGAAACAAAACAGGATTTGAATATATAAAAAAAATATTACGAATTGTTGAAACGTCGAGACACCCCGATTTACTTCGCGAATACACTTTCCAAGAATATGCGTCGAAGTATTTGGATAAGGACGATGTAGATTTTTTACTAGTAGCATCGGGATACAGTGGACAATTAAAACATATGAACATGTTTGATGCATATAACCTATTTAAATATGGGATTAGAGATGATATTAGATTCTATTCTGGTTATTTTCAACATTTAGTATCAAGTATCGTACAAGAATTAAAAAATAAGGGTGCTAGAATGTTGTTAAATTCGCGCGTAACCGATGTCGTATTGGATGATATAAACGATTGTTATCTGGTACAATACAACAATATCTCAAGAAGAGCGAAACGTGTTGTATTTGCATTACCACAACCAGCGTTACTAAAAATAAAAATATTGAATCCAATACATAGTATATTAAGAGGCGCTATTAATTGTAAGACGTTATGTCGTGTTTACGCTAAATTCAAACCCGAAGATATCTGGTTTAAGGAAATCAATAAAACGGTTACAAACAATGCATTGCGTTATATTATCCCAATGGATCGTGAACATGGTACCATTATGATATCATATACGGATGATATTTATTGTGAATATTGGAAGAAACGACAAAATAATCAATCAAAACTAAAAAAATCTGTAGTCGAACTAGTTAAAGAAACGTTTAATGAGACCATATCAGAACCAGAAAAGGTGTGGGTATTTTATTGGGAATGTGGAGTGGGATATTGGAATAAAGGTGTGAATAGTACCCAAGTTTCCAATTTTGTAGCCAATCCAATGGAACATCTCTATATTTGTGGCGAAAATTACAGTTTGGAACAAAGTTGGGTAGAGGGAGCATTAGAATCTTGTGAACGTATTTTGAAAATTATGTGATATAATATATATAATGCCAACTAAAGGATCATGCGCCAGTTGTTTGCATTTTGACGTTGATAAAATAGTAAAATCGAAGGAATCCTTGAAACCATCATGGTTATCAAAACACGATTATACACGACATTTCATTGATGAACATCCATTAACATTGAAAACTCCAAAAACATTTAACGTAGAGATGAAGATGGAAGTTGGTAGGCGATTCGCAGGAAGAAGATTATTATATTGGGCGGCGAATGAGAAGAAATCAAGGAGTCCTATAATAGAAGATGCTCGAACGGCATATGGTAGATTTGAGAATAGTGGGGTTGCAAAAGTATCGTCTACTGGAAATGTTGTATTACGATTTGATTGTCCACAATTGTACAAAGCAAAACACAATGATAAGTCAAAATCAACTACATTTTTCAGACATGTACACTTTGTTGTTGACAAAGATGGAGAATGGGATAGACAAATATATACGAAGGTGGTGATTTGCAAGTATAGGTTTAATACATTTATAGATGAATTAAAATCAGGGACAACCGTTATCATAAATGCACTACCAGCTGAATATTTCGCAAAGGATCACGTCCCAAACTCATATAATCTTTTCCATAAAACAATTGCGAAAATGTCGGTGAAGGAACTACACGATTGGTTTGGTGAAGTAATTAAGATACATTATCCAAAATTAGCGTCCCATCTTAAAAGTAAAAAACTTGAAATGTATGAAATACCTATTGTAACCTATTGTGCACACGAAAAATGTAATGCTTCTGAATTAGCGCTTAAAGAATTAATGAAAAAGGGATTCGTGAATATAAATGAATATGGTGGTGGTATTATGGAATATCGCAAAATGATACCAGTTGATTAAATATAATTTAATCTTTCAAATAGAATTGGTGTTTTCATTTTATACATATAAATGAAAACATCTACCATAAATATAAGATATTATATATATATGAAAAAAGGTCTACAAACTAAACGGCGTGTAATCCACAGGAATCCTGTAAAACATAGGAGAAGTGTTAAACGTATGAATCCAGTAAAACATAGGAAAAGTATAAGAAGCAGGTCAATTATAAAACGCAGACGCCCTGTAAAACGTAGGAAAAGTATAAAACGCAGTCACAATGTAAAACGCAGTCACAATGTAAAACGCAGTCACAATGTAAAACGTAGGAAAAGTATAAAACGTATATATCCTTTAGAAATAAAGGATATCGAAGCAGGAAGTCTCGAACTAGATGGTTTCGAGTTAGATTTATCCTTGTTCGGAGAACTATCTCAACCTGCTACTGCTCCTACTGATGATGAGGAGGATGATCATTTTAATGCTGCTGCTCGTGAGATTGCTGCTCATATTGATGATGGGGAGGTGAAACGTATGATTGAATCTCACGGTGATCCCAATGTTTGGATAATGGACCACGACGAAGAGACGGGTCGTCCCGAAGTGATATTTAATGAGTTTGCTCCTGAAGATACCTTGCTTGACGATCTATTTGATAAAATTGCAGCAGAAACAGAACCAATTGCACCAAAACCTGGGTCTGATGTTTGCGCAGGATACACGTTATTACATGCGATTGATTATAATATAGATATATTACACAAAGGAATTGGAGTAATTGAGAAAACATACTCCGATATGATAACACAAAAAGTACAAGAGGCAATTAGAGAGAGGAACGCACACGAACGCCCCAAGAAGCGTAGCAAAAAGGGCATGAGACCGTCTAATGACAAACAACAGACTGAATGGTTTAAAAAATTTGAAAAAATATTTGAATTTCAACGATATAGTGAAGGTGACCTAGATCGTGCGATTAAATGGATGATGGATAATTATAATGCTACCGTTCAAGCGGATGGTCGGTTGGATTTAAAAGGTGCGCCTAAAACCATAAAATTATTATTTGAAACATATAAACATAAAATTGCAACTGCTTTTTTTACAAAGTGTGCAATTAGTTATGCTGTATTAAAATATAACGGAGGACCAGCAAATTATGGAGGTAGTGTTGTACATAGACCAGTGCCACCCTATTTTTATCTTGGAAATTTATTATCTATAATACAAATTGCTATTAGAAATATAAATGTAGAATTAGCGGCGAATTGGGGTGCTTGTATATCACCCCAATACGGCGAGTATGATGATTCTCAATACGTATTATCTGGTGGAAGTATATTTATATTATTGGCTGGTACATTATGCTACATACATTCTGGTGCAGAAGGAATTCCGCAATTAGATGCAATACATGGTTTGTTAATTACTCATTCAGGAGAAAGATATGAAGGGTTTATTGATGATTTAAGCACGTTATTTGAAAAACCAGATTTTATAAAAAATGTAAGGAGTGTATTATCTGGAGCAAGTGATCTAGATTTTATTTATATGGGGATAGGTGACAGATATTTTGAAAATGATGATTTTGATACCCGTTGTAAAGAAATATGTGGTTTATCTGCTCTGGTATTAAACAAAATACTAGTTAACGCTTCTTCAAAGACTGTTTCTCATGAAACGTCTTCACTATTTCCTTTTTTGAAACAGTATGCTCCACCTACTTGGAAGAATGGTAGGTTATTTGATACACAGAAGATGATACCCGATAACATAAAGCGTATGTCTACACCTATGAGAGAGTTTGTTGGAATGAGACAAACATGTAGTTTTATAACTGATGAATTACCCGACGACAACGACGACGAAAAGGACGATGACGACGACGAAAAGGACGATGACGACGACGAGGACGACGACGAAAAGGACGAGGACGAAAAGGAAAATTTGGAAGGGGCGGCACGCGACGATGCTGCTGATGTGGAATCACCTAAGGAACCACCTAATATTAAAATTTTTTTGAATAGACTAAAACAGGGATATTTTCCTTTTTGTATGAATGGGTTTGGTGGAATATCTGAAGATGCAGCGTCAATCAATGAACTTAAAGGTGTTTTCTCAGAGGCTATAGATCTTGTTATAGGAACCAGAGAAACTGAATTATTTAAAAAAAAACACGATTGTTATATGGCTGGGAAATACTATACAATCCAAAATTTTTACGATGAATTAGAATTTATTCTTAACAAAGCAGCGGATGATAAGTCTAGTAAAAGAATGGATAGACGAGATTTTTTAGAGTCACTACTTAGTAGTCCGTATGCACCAGAATACGACAGAATTTTAAGAATAATAGGTGGTATGATTCATTCATAAGATACGATTATATATAATTTTTTAAATGAATTATTAATTTTCTCCCATTTTGAAACTATGGATAAATGTTTTATGGAAAATAATTCATTTATGATACAAACAACCATTGGAATAAATAATGTCAAGTATTCCACACCGATTGCATTTCCTAACATATCGTATCTATTTTTTATTCATATATAATTTAATATGTAATTACATAAATAATGGTGATTTATCCTAATGGGATATATGTAAAATTGAAATGAATATTCAGATTATATTTTAGATACAGATATAGAAGATTGAAAGATGACTACCAAGATGCGTTATGAACCTTCGTGGGATTTGTTCCGAAAATATATTGAAAAGAACGAGATGAATTGGCGCGAGGTACTTAGTGGCGATGCCGTCGTGCAAAAATACAAGGATGCTGGAGAAGTTGACCTTTCAGATTATCTTACTGCTTACAGATGGATTGGGGAACATGTGATTGTATCATATTGTGATTGTGGTTCAATGAGTTGCGATGACCCCGCGTGTGGTGGTCACTGGTTTACGAGAGATAATCGAAAAGATTCATTGGGTAAATATTATGATTTGTTTTCAGATGCAGATACACTTAAAAGCAATTACAAACGCAATCTACCTCAAAAAATCACCAAACTTATCTACACGTTTGACTTAACACCAGAAGAAGAAGAAATGATGAATCTATATAGTGTCAAAGAGTTAAAACAATTGGTTAAGCAAAATATGAATCCTTATGTCTTCAATAAAAAACTGAAATATTGTTGGATGGAAGCTTACATGTATACGAGAAATTGGGGATCGCGCGTGTTCTTATTGAAGAGTAACCTACCCGAAGAAGTACTGAAAATCATACAATCTTATGTACCGGTTACCATACCGACCGAAGATCGATGCAGAAGATTGATGAGACTTTCAGATCATAGTGATGTGGGGTACCCAGAGAAATGGATAGAGATGACGATATGCCAAATGAAATGCGGGAAACAACGGAGTGGGTGGAAAATCGCCAACTCAACCGCCAGGCACCTTCCGGTGTATAAAACGGAATCGAAAACCATCGGGTATACTAATACTCAATGTCCATCTTGTTTATTCCTTTAAGTGATTACGAACTTTGAACTATTTAATGCATTCGTAATGGAGATATTTAAAAATGATTACCATTTATAAATTTCGGTTGTAGATGGTTCATTTTTTATCATTTCATCACTATCAAAATCTGGTGTTGTTGATTTGATACAAATTTTTATAATTTTATCATAATCTAATGTCATTGAACAAATATAAATAGGTATTCTACCAATACCTATAAATGAAGCTAATTCATAATTAATATTTTTCAAGTCACATTCATTTTTATCTTTACCGTTTATTTTAAATGATGTTAATACAACATCGACCGTTTTATCCATATATTTTCTAAATAAATTTATTGGAAAATTTCGAAATATATCATAACTACAAACTGCATCATATTTATTTTTAGTAATCATTTTTTTAATATAGATTAAATAATCTTCTTCACTATCCATTCTTGGTATTGTTATTAATATTACACCAATTCTATTTTTACAGAAAAATACATTATCATCAAAACCAACAGTAAATGCAACCTTTATTGAATCCTTTTTTAAATATTTAAAAAGTATATTTATAATTTTAGAAAATACTGTCCATCTATCAATTTTATTATTATAAGTTATATCTTTTCTTACAATAGTAGATTTTTTTGTATCTAATGTTAGAAAATCATGTTTTTTAAATATTGCTGTATATAATGATTTAATTAAAAATCTATACAAAAGTAAATCACTGAATATTGGATAATAATTGTATTTTATAAACTTAATAGTTTTTTCCGTGTTACATATATTATGAATGATTATGTCGTGCAATACGTTTCCGTCACAATGATAATGATTTAACAGAATAATCATTTTATATTCTTTTTTTAAAAATATAATTTTAAATGGTAATACCGTAGATTCAAATTTTGGTGGTGTTGTTACCTTGAATGAATCCATTAATTCATGAAACGTATTATCATTATTAATTTCTATTATACCGGATACATTATATTTTTTATACCAATTCATAGTTTTTTCCCATTCAGTATTTCTTGTTTTAAATCTTTCAATATAGTTTTCGAATAGTGTTTCATCTTTTTTATTAAATTCGCACATACCAAGCATATAGTTATTTTCCCAAGAATTTTTTTTAAAATGAATATCCGTTGCGTTTTCATTTTCATTCATAATTTTATATATGTGTGTAAAGGAACGTAATAATATAATAATTAATAGTATACTAACATTTAGAGTTATAAACATTTTAATTAACATTTTAATACCCATATATATATATTTTTGTTTTATAACATAAATATAAACTGATAGATAAAAAATATTTTCAATCATGACATACAATAATATATCATACCTTTTATACGGAATAGATTTTGACACATATTTTACATTTAAACATAAATTTAATATTTTGTTGTATACTAATAAAAAACATTGGATTTAAGGATCACAACTCTTTATCAATTGTCTGAACAGAGTTTTCGGATAATATAAAAAAGAAACTTAAATTTATAAAATAAAATATTTGATAAAAAATGATTTAATTGTATTTTTTTATCATATATAATGTGGATTGAATCCAAACTTTACGAAGAACTGAAAGAACAAGATGAGAATGCAAGTGTAAGTGAATGTTTCAATGGAAATCCATTAGAAGAATATTTGGATGATCTGATAGAATTAACCATTACTGCAAGTAATTATCTGAAACTAATTGAATTGTGTGATTACCTAATGGTTACAAATGTGGATATATTGGTTGATAAAATCGTGGAATGTTTCGGGATTCAGATCATTCATGAATTCGGAGAATTCTACCGCTACAATAGTGAGAGATTACAAGTCCACGACCGAAAATCATTGCGTGTAGCTATAAAGTCATATTGTAAAGATCCCGATGAGTGTTATCGAACACATGGATTCCCTGCATATTGGGATGTATCCAAAATTGAGGATATGAGTTACATGTTCCATTACGATTTTGATGGGGATATTTCTATGTGGGATGTTTCCGGTGTCACCAATATGGATGAGATGTTTATTTGTACGAAATTTAACGGCGACATATCCAAATGGGACGTGAGTAAAGTAAAAAAGATGAAACTTATGTTTTATGAAAGTGCGTTTGAAGGTGATATATCCAATTGGGACGTATCTAACGCAGAAGATATGAGTTATATGTTTGCCAAGGGTAAATTTAACGGTGACATCTCAAAATGGAACGTATCGAATGTTACAAAAATGTATCGGATGTTTTATGACAGTCCTTTCAATGGAGACATATCGAAATGGGATGTAGGGAATGTGTTAGATATGAGTTTTATGTTTTGGGGTAGTGTTTTCAATAGGGATATATCAAATTGGAACGTTTCCAATGTGATATTTATGCGGTATATGTTTACGTTTAGTCAATTCAATCAGGATATCTCAAGATGGAATGTGAGTAATACAAAGAATATGCAACATATGTTTTCCCAAAGTCAATTTAATGGGGACATCTCTCGATGGGAAGTGTCCAATGTAGAAGATATGGCGTTCATGTTTTATAAAAGTAGTTTCAATGGTGACTTATCTGGATGGAATGTCTCTAATGTGCGGACAATGAAAAGCATGTTTGAAGAAAGTGAATTTAAAGGTGACGTTTCGAAATGGGATGTCAGTAGTGTCATAGACATGAGTTTTATGTTTTATCATAGTTATTTTGAAGGTGATGTATCTAATTGGAACACGGCGCGTGTAACTGATGCAAGTTTTATGATGGGATAAAGATATCAACCGAATTTCGTCATTATATGTAATATAACCAGATATTTTTATTTAAATCTGTTAAATGTGTAAAATTGATATACGTCAACTATATTATCATATCTTCTAACTAAATGTGGTTTTTAAGTAAATTATATGAAGAACTAAAAGAACAAGATGAATATGCTGATATTAGTGAATGTTTCAATGGACATCCATTAGAAGAATATTTGGATGATCTGATAGAATTAATCATTACTGCAACTAATTATCTGAAACTTATTGAATTGTGTGATTATCTAATGGTTACAAATGTAGATGTATTGATAGATGAAATTGTCAAAAAATTTGGTATCCCAGTGATACATGAATTTGGCGACTTCTACCGATACAATAGTAAGCGTTTACAGGTACACGATCGTGAATCATTATTAAAAGCAATAAAATGGTATTGTATAAATCCAAAAAAATGTTATGAACACTATGGATTTTCAGCCTATTGGAACGTATCTGAAATAACGAATATGAGTTGTATCTTTCAACGTAGCACTACTGGAAAATTATCTGAACGAAGTAAATTTAACGGTGATATATCTGGATGGGATGTATCAAATGTAACTACTATGTTTAGCATGTTCCATAATAGTGTATTTAATGGAGATATCTCGAAATGGAATGTATCCAATGTGGAAGATATGGGGTGGATGTTTAGGGGCAGTCAATTCAATGGCGACATTTCCAAATGGGACGTATCCAAAGTGAAAACGATGGAGTGTATGTTCGCCGGAAGCAAATTCAATGGTGATGTTTCCAAATGGAAGGTTGGCAATGTCACAAATATGCACGCTATGTTTAGTGGTACACCCTTTGACGGCGATGTATCCGAATGGGACGTATCTAGTGTAACTTCTATGTTTAGTATGTTTGGATCTAGTAAATTTAATCGTGATGTCTCCAATTGGAAAACAAATAATGTAGAAAATATGCGTTATATGTTTGAGAATACCCCATTTGATGGGGACGTATCAGAGTGGAATGTGGAAAAGGTGAAGGATATGAGTTATATGTTTAGGGATACCCCATTTGATGGGGACGTTTCAAAATGGAATGTAAGTAACGTGAAATATATGTCATCAATGTTTCGTGGAACTCCGAATTCAACGTATAAAATAAATACGTTACATAGGGCACAACTTAGGTGGAATGTGGGTTCCAGATTGGTATGTTAGGGTTTCATTTTGAAAACCCGCTAGTGAAAATAACTTCACTTGTTACCGTATGAAACACATAGTTATGCTAATATAATATATAATTGAAAATATATATATTATTTTTTATGTTATAATTACGATAAATAATCATTTATTATTATATTATACACAATTATAATGGAGTATTCGCTACTGAAAATGAGAATAACCGATGCCAATCAATTAAATGAGACCTTTATTCAGGCAATGTGTGATTGGTACATAAGGGAAACATTCGTTGGTGACATAAACATTCAACCTAAATGTGTCTATGTGAAAGTTGAATTCATAACTAAATTTTACAATATGTATTACCCAAAGATCAATAAGGATACGAAATTCATACTAATCACAGGATTTTCAGATAAAACCATACCCAATCAGGTTGACCCTCGATGGTCCCGCGACGATAAACAATATTCAGTTATAAAAACCCTACTAAACCAAGATAATTTAGTGAAATGGTTCGCTGAAAATTGCGACGAATTACTTCCAAAAATGATTGGAATTCCAACGGGTGTTTTTGAAACACCAGAATTAAAACTATATTTTAATCGGCAATTCAATAATCAAATAAGGTTTGATGATAATATAAGAGTGTTATGTTGTCATCGGACACGTGGATGGACTCATGAACGTAATTTGGTTGATAAATTGGCGAAAACAAAATGGAATGAAATTGTTGAATATGTTCCCCATATAGATAAAGATGTTTTTCTAGAGACATTGTCGTCTTACACGTTTACGTTGTGTGTAAATGGTGGTGGATTGGACCCTTCTCCCAAAGCATTCGAGGCAATTATCGCCGGTTCTATACCAATCATTAAATATTCAAGTGGTATACATTCGGCATATAAGGATTTGCCAGTTGTTTTCGTAAATGAATGGGAAGAATCCGAAATAACACCAGATAAGTTAAAGGAATGGTTGCGCGAAAAAAGAATATTTTATGAGGATACCAATCTGAGACGCGATACATTATATAAATTAACAGCGGAATATTGGAAAACCAATATTCTTTCACATTTGCGGTGAATCTGTGCAGAACACGTATCGATTTTTCTTCCTTTCGGATTATGGTACAATATTTTACTATTAAGAATGTTGATATGACAAGAATAAGATGTTAATCATTGCGACAAACCGTCTCCAAATAACTATTTTTAATTACACTTATATAAACTGATATAATGATAAATAAACATACCATTATATAGGATGGATACGATTTCAATGAAGATGTACAAGTATATTGATGAGGCAGCAACCGAAGCCAATAAGTCATCAGAGGCGAGGCGTCACGGATGTGTCATTGTGGATAATGGTAAGATAATTGGACGCGGACACAACAATTATCGCACCCAATCAAGGGATGGATTCATACGCGGTATGTGTTCATGTCACGCCGAGATTTCTGCGATTCGAGACAGCATATCAAATAAGAATGTGCGCGAGAGGTACAAATATAGGTCCAGGCAGTGCAAACTATGTGGATAAGGCAGATAATATATTTTCAGATGCGACACTATATGTCGTGCGATTATCTAAATATGGGATTCTTATGAATTCTGCTCCATGTAAAAATTGTATGGATGTTATCCACGCCGTTAAGATTAAGCGGATTGTATTTACTTCATCAGAAACGGGCATTATGTATATAAGAGCAAATGAATTCGAAAGCGATTATCTCACATCGGGACAAAGAAATCTGGCAAAATAATATTTATATTGTAACATTTATAATATGAATATATACAATGAATATGGCAGAAGAACAGTTGTTATCTTCGATACCATTAAAGATCGGGTTGCTTGAATCCCCTCCATATATATATAAAAATTCCAGAGGTGATATAACAGGGTATGAATATGATATTATTGATAAAATAGTCAATGACAACAATCTCAATGTAGAATATGAATATATACCAGAAGAAGGGAGACAGTATACATATAATGAAATGATTGATAAACTTGCGCAAGGTGAATATGACATCATATCAGGAGGCATAACAAATACATATGAACGAAGTAAAATCGTATTGTTTAGTAGTCCACATTCAGTAGATATTGCATCATTTTATTACTTATCTGACAAATCTAATAAGGTGGGAGATGTCGATATTTCCAAATACACTGAGATTTTATACACGATACTACATATTTTTGTATTTATTATAATCGTATCAATTCTACTTTCGATTATTCATTATTCTATCGTACCATCCCAGATATCATATAGAGAGTCGTTGTGGAGAGTTGCAGCAACCTTATTTGGCGAACCAGGTTTTGTTCTTAATCCAAAACTAAATGAAAAAATATATAAGGTTTCATCACATGGACTTATCATTCGATCTGTTCTGATTTTTATATCAGGACTCATAGGTATATTCCTGACGTCATACACAACCAGTTCAATCGTTTCGGCAAATTTAAAATCAAAACCTTTCAATGACATTGATTATCTATATGGTAAAAAAATTGCGGTTATACGTGGTCAATCTTATGAAACATTATTAAATCATTACCGCGATAAATTTGATTTTGATATTGTTGCCGTAGACAATCCATCTGGGGATACATATGAGGTTTTGAGTGATTATGTATACAATAATCAAGAAGAAGTAGATGCGTTTTATATGAATTCAGGATTAACGACTCAAAACGAGAAAAACAAACAATTTGAAAGAGGTGATGTCATATTAGAAAAGGATTTCTTGGCATTTGTATTTAACCGGAGACACGCTAGTCTTGTGAATATGTTTAATATTTCATTAAATCGATTACGTGATAGTAAAACATTAAAGGAATTGTGTAACACGTACTTTAAAAAAAATCAAGATGTATGTATCCAGTAATTTATTATGATACGTATATCATTTTCAATAAAGATATTCTATCTATAATATATGTATGATTATAGTGAATATATGCTGGTTGTTGGGGTTGTCTCACTCGTGGTAATATTGTCTTCTAGATATAACGGCAACCTTACAGAAAAAGATGATAAAATGGCGTCAATTAAGAAGTATCTAGATGACAATGGCAAGAAAGACAGTTTACCCATATTATGGATTTATATTTCAGAAGAATCAAAAAAAAATGGGAAAATATATCCTTATATTTCTTTATGTATAAAGAGCATTACGATGTATTGTAGTGAAGATTTTAATATTGTTACGATAGATGATGACTCATTATCTAATATTATACCAAATTGGAATATAGATATGGATATTATACCCGATCCAATGAAAACAAAGGTAAGAAATTTAGCAGTAACACGTATTCTGTATACATACGGCGGATTATTTGTACCACCAAGTTTCATATGTCGTAATTCATTCATAAGTGCATATGACAATGCAATAAATAACAATAATATATTAATAGGTGAGGTATTGAATAAGAATATAATGGCGTCTTACACAGACTTTTCACCATCCTTATCGCTCATTGGGTGCGAGAAAGAGAATAATTGTATGGAGAAACTCGTTTCCAAAATGGAGAAACTCGTATCCAATGATTATACAAATGAAAGTATATTCACAGGTAAACATCAAAAAGAACTCATTTCATTATTCAATGCGGGATGCGTTGAAATCATTGATGCAAATATGATTGGAATTGAAGATTCAGATGGATACATGGTTACAGTTGACCGATTGCTAGGTAGTACATATATACCATTTCGTAAAAAAATATACGGGATATATATACCAAGTGGAGACATCGTGACTCGAACGAATTACAGATGGTTTTCAGAATTATCCGTTTCGGATATCATGAAGTCAAAAATAATAATTGGTGAATTATTTAGAAATATGTAAGATTGAATGCATTAGACAGGAAGGGATACACTCTTGTCACTTTTCGTCTTGCGCTTGCGTCTAGTAGGAACAGATGCATTATTCATATCTGCCAAGTCCTGCAGACTTACTGTGCTCCCGTTATTTTCGGGTTGCGGCGACTTATTTTTCAATCCAGATAGAATATCATCTATGTCACTTGGTCCTTTCATTACTCTGGACACATTTGTTGTGGAAACTTCATCGGTATTGTAACTTGAATATGGATCACTTATGTCTACACCATCTGTGTTGGTCTGATACGATTTAGTAGGTGGGTCTCTGTCTCTTGTGGACTTTGTTGGTTTAACATTCATACTGGGTGGCGGAGGACTATTTCCAGTTATATCATTCATAAAATTACCAAACCCGGGGTTGTTTGAACCCATACTATTAACGGCGGCAGATGTAAACTGTTTTGCTAAATCAGGATGTTGTTTCATAATATCGTCAATTCCGGGCATTGCAGATTTAAACATCGTGTTTGTCATATGTACCATAATACCTGATCCTGCCAATTGGAATAATAATTTCACTTCTGGTGCCATTTTCGCTTTCTGTTTATATTTCTCATGGAGTTCAGCAAATATTTCATCGTAATCGTCAATGTTTTCATTAAGTTGTTCGCCCCATCCATCCAACTTAACATCAAATGGATCGAATTTAGAATTTAGAAACTCTAAACCAGTGATTGCCATCATAAGCATTTTACCTTGGAATTTTATGCTATTTGATCGTTCTTTATTCGATATATGAACCTCATATTCACCATTCATTTCAGAAATAGACGATTCCATCGTATAATGCTTTGAGAGTTTTACCCCTTTTGATTCCAAATCTTCTAACTTTCTTAGAGCAATCAACTTGTCGCGTTGTTTCTCCTCTGGAGTCTGCTGCACTTTTTTTGTAGATTGTTCTATATCAAGAGACACAACCGGTTTAAAAATATTATCTGTTTCTGAATTGGATGTTGCTTTACCTATATTTGAATCGGTATCAGTAAGGGGTGGTGGTCCAGGTGATTGTGGAGGGTTAATGATAGGTGTTGATGGCAAAGGTTCTGAAAAATTCAAAGTAGGGATTTGTATGTTCGATGTGAGTTCGTTTAGATCATCTTCAAGGGAAGATATATCGTTTGTCTTGGGTAATTTATCTACACTATCACTACTCTGTTTGCGTGTGTTCATCAGCAGTTCAGCGCCCCCACCAAAGTCAATCTTTCCACTCGCCGCGCCTTCACTGGATAAATCAGTTACCTCAATTATATCCAGTTCGGACGACATATTATTATATATTCATCTATTTTTAAATATATAATAACGTAATAAGTTAAGACAAATACCAAAGTGCCTGTAAAAATGAATCCGCAAGATCATCTTTTTTGTTATGTGATAAGAAAAAGGATTCCCATTTTTTATATTTTCCAGACAATATGTTCTTTGTAACTTCTATCCCAGATTTCTTCCTATCCTTATAAGTTTTCTTCGGAACATCAAATGATTTAAGTTTATTAATGGATGATATATATTCTATTTTTATACCTTTGCAGTTACAAATGAAATATTGTGTTACCATTCCTTGAATAACCTTCATCCGACTTGCGATAGTACTTATTTGATTCTCTATAATAACACATGTTAACTTAGACACGTCTATATATTCAGGTATGTATTTGCACAAATACTCCCCTATTGTAATGAGACTAATTGATGTAGCATCTGTTGTTTCAATTGGTATCATAAATGTATCATATGCATGTTTTACAATGGATTCATGGGTTTGATTATCGCCTACATCTAAATTTGTAAATAATATATCTCTGTCTTTTTTCGATAATCGTTTATTATCTCTGTATTTTATAAAATTATCGGGTGCTTTACACACATTTATTTTTTTAGAATGTGTTGTGCAATAATATTTGTCTTGATGGACATACCTGGATGGTTTGTTACATTTACCTTTTTTTGTATCTAAACAACAAGGTTCAATCTTACATAAATTAATTATATTCCAGTCACATATGTCAGACCCATCCATAAGACAATACGACATGTTTTTTATTCCTATATCTATGCTCAATAACATTATATGCATATAATGTTAATGTGTTTATGTGATAAATTCATTTGAATAATTGCTCCTGTGTTAAGGTAGGTGTCTCATTACTTTTCATCAAATTATATTTATTTATATATTGTAGTTTAAGGTCACTTACATCATGTACATCAGGTTTGGTACTATTAACTGAACGGTTCTCAGTGAAAGCGGGTGCAGACCCAGAGTCACTGATAAGACTCATCCCGTCATCTTGCAGATACTTTGTAATACTATTGTCTCGTCTTACAATAATGTCTGGATTATTAGTGAGGTATTGTCTATAATCCCAATTTGTTTTTAATTTATTCGTGTCATTTATTTTATTATAAGATGAATTCCACGATGTAAAATTTCGTCCATCATTCATCAATGGAGGTAAATCAGAGTGAATATTATTTGAAGCAGAATAACAACATTTATTCATATAAATAATTAAATATTTTAATTTGCACCGAGTAAATCGATTAATTCATTTTTTTTAAGTTTAGATAAATTTGCAACCGGACCCATCTTATCGGTGACAACACTTCTAAGTTCTGATACCTTCATACTGGACACGTCAATGGTTGATGGTGTATCATTCGGTAATTCTGCATCATCTGAAGGTTGGTCATCTAATTCATCTACATCAATGTCATACTGAGAACCAGATTCATTAGTAATCAACCCCGACATTTTGTCCATGACATCTTTTATGTTATCAATACCAATTTCATCCATTGAGATGGTACCTTTTACTCCTCCCATATACATTACAGAAGATATATCACCAAATGGTGAATTAATCACTGCATCAGAAACGTCCTCGGGTGACTCTCTTAATGCTTCTTCAACTTTCTCTACAACGGCATTCTGTTCATCGGGTTCGTCGTCACTTGAATCATCTTCGCTATTGCTCCCATTTGAATCGCTATCTGAATGATTATCATCCCCACCCGCACTAGTTGTCTTGAGTCCTTCTACCATCTTTGCCACTTTGATAGCAACGGGAGACGCACCATATTGATGATCTACAAGAGGTGCCTCGTGTGAAGATTTGATATCCTTGATTAATGTAGACAAGACATCTTGTTGTGCAGTGACTGTGTTATTCAACCTGGTCAATTGTCTATTCATGTACAAAAGATATCCCATTATTACTCCTATACAGGTTACAAATAGCGTTAAAATAACAGCGGGACAAAATCCAACTGCGCCCATAATATATAACTCACATACAAATAAATACGTCTATAAACGAACATTATTTCTTTGAATATTTAATGACATTATTTAATATCTCATCTGGATATTGCATCATCTTCAATACATTTACACCACCGTTTATAGTTGATATACCTTTCAATATGTTATATGTAAATTGAATGTCTCTGTCTCCAATTGTCGTTACATCCATATGATAGTTATCAGCGCCTTTGAGTTCTTCGACATATTCACATATTTTTGTGTAATGCGTTGTCAGCATAAATGAAACCGATTTGTTTGTATCTATAAACCCGATGAATGCCATCGCACTAGATACTGCGTCGGTTGGATTCGTTCCCGAATACAATTCATCAAATATGCATAAATGGTTACCCTTTTGAGTTTCTATTGTTTGTATTATCTCTTTGCAACGTCTCGCTTCCGCCTGGAACAAACTATCTCTTCCAGATGTATCTGGAATATTCATGTAACTATGGAAATTGTCGTATATCATTATATTGGCGCGTCTATAACATCCACAACCAATCTGTTGTGATAATATATTATTAAATAACATTCCTTTCATTATGGTGGTTTTTCCAGATGCATTGGGACCAGTAATAATGATATTCTTGGATAAATCTAATGTATTTCTTATTATATCACTATTTGTTGACGTGCCTATAAAATATCCGCCCTTGATTTTACTACGTTTCTTGTTAAATTTGCAGGACGTTATAGTGCCATCTCTATATTTAGTATTTAATACCAACATATTGTTAATGTAACCATTAAACCCAATACTGTAAGATATAGAATCTCTTATTGATTCGTCGTTGTGCACGACATAAAATCCTTTTAGTTTCTTTCCTAATTCTAATGTGTCGTATATTGATATCTTATCCGTTTCTATCGAAGATATTTCATCTAATTTTGTCATAAAATCATTAAGGATTGCGTAATGTTTGGATGCATCAATGCAGAACTCTTTGTAACTATCTATCATTGCGACACTCTCTATAAATTTGGACATTCTTGTATTTGTATGGCGTAGATATGATTGTATTTTACACATTTCAGATTGTACCGTGCAAATTGTTTTTCTGAACTTGATGCACGCCATTGAATTATGGTATATCTGAATAATGTATATTATGATTGATAATATTAAATAAACGTTGGTTTCTGATCCACCCCTTATATCAAACCCTCTTCTGCTTATGAGATGTTTCAGGTTTGATATATATGAATCTATTGTTATCGGTACATTTGACATCTTTAATAACAAAAAGGGTACAAAAAATATTGCGATTGGTATAATGATAGATATTAATGGGGCAATAATATGATACATTCCACTCAACTGTAAAAATCGTTCATTGCGATTAAGTGATTCCATTCTTGACCATTCTATATATGAGACATATCTCTCCATAAATCCGTCATTATTTGAGATATCATTATATAATTCAAACATATTGTCGTCTTTACACATATCCACATTTGTATTTATTGTCTTTATGATAGAACACGTATCTTTAAGGAATGTCTTATCGGTTGTGTAGAATTTATTCCACTGATTGATGCATATATTACAATAAGGATCTATATCGGTGTCAGAATCAAAAAGAGTATTATATAATGTTTTATCTGATCGGTCAGTTAAAACCATCTCTAGGTCGTTTCGTACATTATCACTGACAACGTGGCATTTTTTCACATATTCAATTGGTAATTTGAAAACAGATATATTATTCATTATAAAATGCATATACAAATATACCACTTAACATACGTATTTGTCCCAATCCAGAGGCAATTCCTCTATTTTGGTTGAATAATGCTTTTCTATATCATCAATATATCTTATGTCATATTTAGTAACAAAGTTTATTGCGGTTCCTTTTCTACCCCATCTACCACTTCGTCCAATCCGATGCAAATAAGTGTTTACACATTTTGGAATATCAAAATTTATAACGGTACTTACCTGTTGTATATCTATACCTCTAGCAGTTACATTAGATGAAATGAGTATTCGTTGTTTACCAGAACGAAACGCATTGTATGATTCAGTTCGCTCATCACGTGTCATCCCACTGTGCAACCGCGTTATAGAGAATCCGTCTTCAACCATGTATTCGTATAGAGATTGAACCTTCTCCATAGTGTTGCAATAAATAATTGTTTGCGACACATTGAGTAGACCGAATAAATCCTTTATGGTGTCCATTTTATCATTATCATCCGCCAATGACACATAATACTGATGAATCCCTTCAAGAGTTAGTTTCTCTGCTTTCACCAAAATTTCAGTAGGATTCCTCATAAATTTCGAGGTTATATTTGATAATTCTTGAGGTAATGTTGCACTAAATAATACAATCTGTGTATCATGTTGAAGAAATTTAAATATATTGTATAATTGTTCTTCAAATCCACCAGATAACATATCATCCGCCTCATCAACGATTACAATCGATATATGGTCAAAGTATTTTGGATTTCTCTCCATCATGTCGTATATTCTTCCAGTGCATCCCACAATAACATTGGGAGTATTATACTTTATATCGTGTATATCGTCTCGAGTACTTGTACCACCAACAAGGAGTTTAGTGTTTAATCCTTTACAAAATGTACCTATAGAATCAATTACGTTTTTAGTCTGTTGCGATAACTCCCGTGTTGGGGATATGACAACTGCTTGTATTCCTTTCTTATCTAAATCTATCCTAGATAAAAGACCGATCGTAAATGCACCGGTTTTACCAGTGCCAGATTGCGCCTGTGCAATAACATCACCACCATTTATAATCGGAGTGATCGATTTTGACTGAATTGGACTAGGTTTCTCATAACCATAGGAATGAATGCCTCTAAGAACATCCATAGATACACCAATGTCATCCCAAGATGAGGCGTCTTCTTCTGACGATTCCATATATATATTTCATATAGAAAGGTTTAAATTGTAATATAGTTAATATAGATATAAAAGGTTTAATTTTATAATATATAGTATAATAATGCCATCATTTACGTTAGATGATACATCTAACCTGATTAATTCGGGAGATTACGAATTTAATATACCAACCGATACGTTGGATATATTAAATGACATTATAAAGAAACTCAATCTAAATGATAAAATTAATAACACTAAGGTTTCGAATAGTTGGCGAGGACCAGTGCATAAAAAAACATTTATAAAATCAAATACATTAACCGGCATAGAGTCGTCAGTACTTAGTATAAGACGCCATATCAATAAATTATCAGATGAAAATTATTGTAAATTATCTGAACTTATCATCAATGAATGTAAAACGTATACAGATTTGGCAGATATTAAGACATTAGGAGAGAAAATTCTATCGATAATGATGATGAATAATTCCGTATACGCTAAATTATATGCATCAATCTACAATAAGTTTGGTATGCATTATCCAATTGCACATGATATCGTGAAATCATACATAGAATCATTCGAAACCGATATGCATAATTTCAATTATTGTAACCCAAACGTATCATACGATAGTTACTGTGAATATATAAAGAAAAATGACAACAGGAAATCTGTTATTCGGATGATAATACAACTGACAAACAATGGATTTTTACCAGTTAGTTACCTATTAAACATTATTGAACGTATCCAAACCGAACTAATACAATCAAATAATATTATAGAAATAAACGAGGAATATACAGAAATTTTGTATATGATAATCCTAGATTCACAAGATATATTATCATTTACAGAAAAATGGGAACAGATAAATACTAACCTATTACATATAATGAATATGAAAAAGAGTGAATACATATCAAATAAGGTAATATTTAGGCATATGGATATAGTTGATATGTTGAAGTAATATTTTATAAAATGACTATTAATATTATAATGGTATTGTCAAGGATAAATAGAGGTATTGATTATACAACCAATACATCAGTAAATCCATCAGACATCGGACACGAATCGTCTATATATGATATAGTCATTAATGATACAGAAACTGAGATAGTGCTTGGTAAATTAGACGATACATTTTTATCGAATTATGGTGTAGTATTCTATAACGTGTATGATGTATTGGATGATGCCGTTGGTAAAAAGATTGGTATATATGAACTACTTTACAAGGATATTGGCGATGTAACAGATGAAGATGGTGACATCGATCTAAATAAACTGGACGATATCATCTTATTCAACATACCAGCGATTGGAGATGGTACATCTGATATAGAAATACCGAAACCACCGGTTCCATATAAAAAAACTCCAGGTGAACCATGGATTCAGAGTTTTATGAAAAATAAAGATTATGATATAATCGACAATGAAGGAGGAGGTGATTGCCTATTCTCATCGATCCGCGATGCACTCGAGTTGTCGGGTATAACGATCAGTGTAAAGGAGTTACGGAAAAAAATATCAGATAATGCAAAAGACTACGTTTATATGAATTACAAGGTATTGTACGATTCGACTGTTTCAGAATATCGTCAGTTAGAAACTACGATCGCAGGTCTTAAAAAAGAAATAGCATCACTTAGACGGAAAATGGTAAAAACCGTTGACGGAAATGGAGACACTGCAACGAAGGAACTTCTCCGTATGAAACAAGATGAATTAAAGAGCGTTAATAGCGAGATGGTAATACAAACACAACAATTGAATGAATTCTTGTTCATGAAGGATGTTGATTCACTTGAAAAATTCAAACTCGTTGTAAAAACAAGCAATTATTGGGGAGATGCATGGGCGATTTCTTCACTGGAACAATTACTCCAACTCAAACTGGTTTTACTAAACAAACGTGCATATATTCAAAAATCAACTGAGTCTGTTTTATCGTGTGGTGAAAATCCATCAACTGATACCATATATTCCCCCAAGTATTACATTTTATTAAACTATACAGGACAGCATTATACACTTGTAACATATAAGGGTATGGGTTCGTTTACGTTCGTGCAATTGCCAAATGAAATTAAACATTTAGTAATGAAAACATGTCTCGAGAAAATGGCAGGTACGTACTATACGATTAAGGAATTTAGGGATATGATGGATAGTAAGTCAATTGGTTTACCAAGTGAAATACCGCATGTTACATTGGATGATACATATGATGAAGGTGACATATTCCAGTATTACATACGATCTATGGATGCGAGACCGGGCAAAGGAAACGGCGAGAAATTGGGATCATATAAAGAAAATCCATACAGACGATTAGGTGCAATTTCTCATTGGAGAAGAACCTTATCTAATAGTTATATACATCCATTTCAGTTAGATAATCATACGTGGAATTCAGTTACTCATTATCTAAATGCAAATAAGTTCAAAAAACACGATAATAAATTCTATTTACAATTTGCTATTGATGTCAATCCAGATGGTGAATTATCGAATGACCCGTATGTTGCGGAATCTGCGGGTACATTATCTGGTAAATACAAAGGTAAACAGGTGAGACCAATTGAGATTAAGATAGACCCTTTATTTTCCGATAATCGGAGTGATATATTGTACAAAGCATTAATGGCGAAATTTTCATCTTCGTCTAATCTTCGGGATACGCTTAAATTAACACTTCGGGCGAAGTTACACGAATATATACCCAGAAACCCCCCATTGGTTTCGGAAGAATTAATGAACGTTAGAAAAAATATATAAATTATATAAGATGGAGAGAGGAATTGTTATGGTAATTCATTCTGCGATAATAGGACTTTTCGTTTATGGTATCCTAATGTATGTTGGAAATAAACAGGCAGTTGCCGAGAATAGAAGTATCATTTTATCAGCAGTTGTGTTAATTTATATGATACTATTTGGTCACGGATTACCTGTGAAATTAAATAGAAATGTTTGATTATTCATTATTTTATAATGAATAATCTTTGGTATTATATTTACAATAATCTAATATTTAGGCGGTTGCTGCAGCAGGAGCACTGGGTACAAAGTGCACCTTCATGTACCGCTGGAGGTTGAAGTAGGTCAGTTGGTCGCCCTTGGAAACCTTTAGGAGTCCATTGAGTTTAGCGTCTGGCACAATAATCCGCCCATTGGTGGGGTCCTGAAGTTTGTGCTCGCGGATGTAGGAGTTAATCTCCTTGGTAACCTCGGTGCGCGCCATCATAGTATCAGGCGCCTTTCCAAGGAAAGTGGCGAGTTCAGGAGTAATCTTGGCAGGTTTTACAAACCCGCTTGGTTGGCGGTCACCCTTCGGGGTGGAACGCTTTCCAGACTTCTTGCTAGAAGCGCGAAGATCACGGACGATTTGCTTATCAAGAAGAGCAAGTTCCCTCTTGAGTGTAGCGAGTTCGGTCATTACCGACTGAACACGAGCAAGTAGACGCACACACTCACTCTTGGATGCCTCGTCACCCTTGATTACTGGAACAGCAGCAACCTCCTCCTTTGGTGCAACCACCTTAGGGGCAGCAGGTTCCTTAGGGGCAGGAGCATCACTCTTCTTCTGTGCCTTCTGGGACTTCTTAGTATCGGCGGCAGCTACAACTGGGGTGGGTTTGGTGGCTTTGACTTTGGCAGGCATTATACTATATCCATACATAACCTTTTTAAACCATTTAACGCAATTAATATACACCTTATATAGTAAGATAAAAATATATTTATTGCATTATACACTTTATTTTACAAATCCATTAACGAAATCCATAATTTCATTATTGGTTGTGATAATTTTGGAATTGATTTTAAAATCAGGTAATGTATCATTATTGATATCATAATTTTCTATGATCCTGTTGAATAATCCTATATCGATTGTATCGATATTATGGGAAAATATTGTTATCCATTTTACAAATGGAAGTTTACTACCTGATTTCCTATATTTACTATACATATTCATAATATCGAATACCGATATCATATCTTCATACTTATATTTATTGTTGTATTCACTACCAGATAGAACACATATACTTGTGAAATCATCCTTAGGTATATCCAGTTCATTCAATATTGTATGATAATCATAAATAACAACATTGTCGTGAATAAGACTAAGGTATCTCAATACCGTGTTGGTTCCATATACAAACATGTCCATATCTTCACTCATGCATGCATTTGTAATTCCTTTTATCGTAAACAAACAACATAACTGATCTGCTTCACCAGTCGCCTTGATGTAACTAACCCCCATTAGATCCATCAATTTAACTGCATTCATAACGTCATACCTAGATACATAGGTTGATTTCCTCTTATATTCTCTCATTTTCGTATAATCAATGGTGGTCATCATTGTGTCATTATCTGATTTAAGTTTATTGTAGTTGTCTAAAGCAATGTATCGATCCCGTCGTCTCTCATTTAACACTCCAGTTTTTTCAGATGGGGGTACACCATCAAGTACAAATAGAGGGATAATTTCATATCTTTTCAATGTATTAATCATATTATACAACCCGCGTATCATAGAACCATTTTTTGCGAACCGATATAAATAATTACTAGTATCGATTGCAACTACCCATCCCGACAAATTCTCTAGGTGGGTTTTTATCACACCTTCATTTGCATTTAATCGTATGAACTTGTTTAGATGTTTCACTCCCATTGTTTTTGACTTATAATATCACATTGTATTATATCAATTTTTATTTTAATTCTATTACACTCATTCTCAATCCAAATGACTTGTGTATCTTGACACTATTACACAAATTGTAAAATTTCTTGCTGTTCAGCGCCCGTTTCAATATAGATATGTAACTATTCATTGTTTCGTTATTTAGATTAAACTTCAATCCATTATTATGGGTTACCATCCAAGGTATGAACTCTTTTGATACAAATAACGATGCAGTTGCTATATAATATGCAAATACATTTGAATCTTCCTTGTAACTAGACATTGCATCCTTATCCAGTTTTAAATGAGTGATACCATTATGATTTAATATTTTTTTTGTCTGACAACATGCAAATATCGTCTCGATGTATATGCACCGGTCGATAATATTCCGAAACATATCATACGATTCATTGCAGTTCTCATATGATATATACCCACAATTAATTATGCGCGCTAAAATCTCAACGTATATTTCTTCACCAGATACTGATGAATTTATTGGTATTATTTTCCTCAGTTTTTTTGATATAGATGCATCCATTCTATGTGGACCATATCCAGTAAGATGTAACACCTCATGTAAGAATACCTTTAATGACTCTTGTGCGCGAAAAATAACAGACGATTTTCCACCATCAACATATGAAATACCAGAGTTTACATTGAGTGGTCCCAAGATGTTTGTATCTGAATAGATATCTTTTCCCAACGGGTTTTCATATACGTATATAGTTACATCTCTTGACATACGATCACATTTGTGTTCAAGACATATAGACATAGAAGTTACAAATCGGTTTATTTTACGATTTAATGTAGATGAATCTATACTACGATCAGATGAAACAATAATACGCACATTAACACCATAAAGTGTTACAACCGTAGTATACTGATATTTTATCTTATTGTAAATAAAAGATGTAAATACATATGGGGTATATTCACCTTGTAATAGGTTATCATATGGAGGGATAATGTTGCTTGGTTGTACAATGGTAAATGAATGGTTGCTGTGCTTACGTATCAGATCATACATATATCTGTAAAATACAGAATATGAATTGTTATTGGTTGGTTTATACGATTGCATATATTCTGGGTACGACATATAAAGCATATGTATGAGATTGTTAGATTCATTTGTCAAAGAATGGTGTATCATATATAATTATATAAGATAAAATGCAATTCAATAACGTTATAAATGAATTGCATTTTACTCAACGGATAACCCTAATTGTTTATAAAATTGATATAAAGGTTTGGCGTATATGTAATGTATACCAGTTAAGATGAGCGCAACCAAGAAGAACATGATCGCAATCCCCTACGACAAATTCAACGCTGAGACCGACTTTGGATACACCAAGGTGCGCCCCAATAAGGCAGGTGGCAAATCGGTTGGAATTATTCGTGATGGTGGGCAACTAATTGTAAATACTCCATTGGTTATGTGCTGGGGTGCACAGGAAATGGTTTCTCCAGATGGGGGTCGCACTACTTATAGTTTGTCAATTCAGTTTCCCACCAGTCAATATCCCAATGACGAGGCAGACAAACTACTTACTAAGATGAAGGCGTTTGAGGAGCGCATTAAGCGTGATGCAGTGAAGCATTCCAAGGAATGGTTGGGAAAGACGAGTATTTCGGCAGAAGGGGTTGACCTTCTATTCAACCCAATGCTTTCGTATTCCATTGACAAGGCAACTGGTGAACGCAACCCAGACCGCGCACCAACCCTCCGGATTAAACTTGACAAGTGGCCCGGACGCGATGGTGGCGAGAGCAAGTTTGATTGTGAACTATACGATGTGAAGAATAAACTAATCTTCCCTGATCCGAATGACGATGAGGTCACTCCACTTGACCTTATCCCCCCAAATAGTCACGTTGCATGTGCGATTAAGTGTGGTGGTCTGTACTTTGTGAACGGGAAATTCGGAGTGACTTGGCGCCTGTTCCAGGCAGTTGTAAAACCACGCGAATCTCTGCGTGGAAAATGCTGTATTGCATTGTCCGAGGAAGAGAAAGAGCGGGTGATCGAAGACGACGATAGTGAGAGTGACTCTGAAGCAGCGGTTCTGAAGGACGATGAACCAGATGAAACTGCAGAAGATAGTGGTGGTGCAGCAGAAGAGGACCAACCAGAAGAGGACCAACCTCAAGAGGAAGAGGCAACTCCTGCACCAGAACCAGCGAAGAAGAAGGTGGTAAGGCGAAAGAAGGATACATCAGTCTAAGGTTAAATACACAATAATATCTTTCCGATTCATATCGTCTACAATATCATCTGCACTTTGATCCAGCAACCCTCTATGTGACAATGTAATTGTCTGATATTTTAATATTTTTATTTTTATAACAAACTCTATACTACCTATATGGAATGATATTACATCTTTAGACATTAAAGATTTAATCGATCTGTTTAGTGAAACAATGACATTATTTTCATCATCTATTTTTACATTATGTGGTAATTCATACAACATGTTTATAATGACGGATTTTCCGGTATTCGTTTCAATAATGGTGCTCCCCCACCACATGGGGATGATATATACACTTCCATAAATTGGTAATCTATAAATGTCATCGTTTAATAAATTATCAATTGTTGGGTTAATGTTGTATTCCATCATAGTTGCATTTTTTTTAATTTTATTGATTACACATTCAGGTAATCCAAATGTTTCTAATATATCGTAATTTTCGATGTTCATATTTGAAATTATATCTATCATTTTATCAATGATTGTATAATACATTTGTTTTTTATCAGAACAATGCTCAACCTTAGATGATGTCGTGTCATTCTCAATATGATTCATAAGATATTCATATGATACTCGTATTGTATTGAATTCTTCACGAGTGTCTCGCATTGTTCGGTCTGGATGATATTTTAAGCATCCCTTATGATACGCCATCTTTACTGTTTTTGCATTAACATCTCCCTTTATTCCAAGATTATATATCGACGTTGAATAGTCCATGTACATTTGATACTAAATACACCATCATTGCTTCTAAATGATAAATAGACCGATAGTTTTTATGCATCCCATTGATGTGATAATTAATATTGGTTAACACATCGGGTGTTATCGGGAATGTTTTATTGTATATTAATTTACCAATTACGTCCAATATGCAGTCGATTGGATTGAGATTATGAATAAATATATCATATACGATGTTTCTTATTGAATGATAAGTAATCTCATCAATGTTCAATATAAACGAGGTTATAGAATCAGACATGTTATCATATGAACTATGAATTTTCTTGATACATTCTTTCTTTGAACGAATTGTAATAAATCGATCTCGTATCGATTCACTAATAAACGTTATGTCTCTAGATAATAAAACGAAATGTATATCGGGATGTGATGTATCATCGAACAAACTATACATGGTGTCAATTACATCTGTTACAGAACAATGAAAATTATTGCATAAAATGACAGATTGTTTCATGTTGGTTGCAATCATTATATCACGTATGTGGTCATATAACTCATTCCATATTTTTATATTTGGTATAAATTCCATATTTAATTCGAAATGGTTAATACCTTTTTTAATGGATATGTCGTATCCAGATAACATCGTAAAATGCATTTTTTTAGTTGTATATTCATCTGACGTATACCCTGATAAATATTTCATAAATATATTATAACTATCCTCCTGGTGTGGTCCATATATAATGAAGTTATATCTTTTGTTATCATCTCGTATACATTGGTTTATTTTGACTAATCGTTTGACACTGGTCATTAAGATAATATAATCTCTTGCCTTTATACATTATAAAGAATAATCACATATAACGAGTATATGATTATTCTCATTGATATAGATGATATTAAACATCACAATATTTATCTGGGAAGTAGAGTTTTAAACAAGATAAAAAATATGAAATGGTTTCAGCGAATTGGTTACAGTACGGAACATTTTGATATGAATGGGTTATACATAAATGTTCCTATAACCGCACATTTATATAAAACCCGTATGGAACAATTGATTAGTATAGAATATGATATACTTAGTAGAGTCAATATCGATAATCTAGTACCGTGTTATTATATAAAGGAAAACATAGAAAGACGTAATTGTAGGAAATTCAATGATATGGTACTGAAAATATCAGGTATATGGGAAAATAACACAAATTATGGATTAATATATAAACTCAAATAGTAGACTAATCAGTCATGGAATATCTCGCGTATTGAAAATTATAAACAGAAACAACAAATGCACTCATGGATAATAAGAACATAACCACTCTAACTGCATCAGGAGCGAACTCATTAATGTATCTTGATAATCCATTTTCTAACATTTGATTGATTGTATAAAAATCATCTACACCCAACGCTATCGCAATGGTTACAACCGCCAATGAACCAATTGCAAAATGTGATCTATTTTTATTATTATCATTGATATTGTCAGTTTTTTTCTTTTCTAATATATCGCAATACGCTAAATATATACTAGATGTTATAATATTTACGACTGAAAATATGCCACCAAGTACCAATCTTAATGTATAATTCTCTTTCGTAATTCTGTCGAATATACAATATAAGAACACTATATTTGCTACTAATGTAGGGATTGAAATACCCAATATAGTTGTTCTATACGTCTTTGTATTCTTTCCCATTATAATATAATTATATTTATTAGATTAAATAAATTAACCCTATATATTATATGAATCTTGTGCAACCAATTATTGACAGAAAAAATACGTATGTATTAACGTCGAGTAAACTTTCGGTACACTCGATTGATAGAGATATACAAAAATGGAAAAATTCAAATCATTTCTCGATTGATTTACCAGCAAGCATACATAAGGTTACATCATTGACACTTACGACATCAATATTTCCTTCTAATCAGAATGTTATATCTAATATAAACGAAAATACAAAATTATTCTATACGGTAGGAACAAGCGCCACAATATTTGAAATTGAATTACCTGAAGGAACGTACAATTCAACCCAATTAGCGAATGAATTAAAATACAGATTAAACAAACAAGTCGATATAGCATACAGCGGATTTAATGTCTTATACAATGAGATATCGCATAAATTTTTATTCACAAATCACAAAGACAGTTTTACACTTAAATTTTCAATTCCGGGTGAATATGACACGTGCAGTAACATGCCACCCCTTTATCTTAACTATTCTGGGTGGGGTATAGGATATAATCTCGGTTTCAATACAAAAACAGATTATGTGTCTACCTCATATGCTGACGGAGAAGACAAAAACATAATCTTTGGATATAAAAGTGAAGTGCCGGTTGTATATCAAGATGATGGCAACCATATTCAGGTAGTTTACGCCGACGTTAATCCGCGTATACTAGGTGATACCTCTATATACATGGAAGTCAAACATTATAATCAATATGACGAGATAATCCCTTATTCGGAGACAAATAATACGACTATAACTGCATCAAATAGGTCGTCTATTTATACAAGAAATGATGGGGTTGGTGGAACAATTAATTCTGCATTTGCAAAAATACCCATAATACATGAACCACTTACGGTAAGGAGTGAACCATTTACAAATAATATCTCTAATATATCAACTTTTGATGAACCAATCAATAGATTGTCTAGGTTAGAATTCAAATTCAGGTACCATAATGGTAGAATGGTCAACTTTCAGGATTATCCATTTGAATTTACATTGGATATAAAACATTTGATTGATGAAATACCAACTAATTATAGAATTCGGTCTTAATTCATCCAATCTATTAATAATGAAATATCACATTTATATGGATCGTGTTTAAATTCTTTCAACGATTTAAATAGTGGTTTACCCTTTCCCTTCGTTTTTACCATAAGATATATTCCTTTTGGACCGGTTCTTACCGACATTGTAGGTGATATCTCACGAATTCCGTTAATAATTCTCATTGCCTCTTCCAATTGCAACGTTTCATTTCCTTTTGGTATAGAATAAGTCTTATCATTATAATATATATAATTTCCAAATTTTCCAGATTTTATATATACATTATGTCCATCTATTTCTCCTAATATCACATCGTCAGATGATTTCTTAATCAAATCATCTGGTTTATATAATCCATTTTTGAGTTTTTCACTATCAACTTCAGATATGACAGGTTTAAATGTCACCACGCCATTTGTTATGATTTTAATAACAGGTCCATATTTTCCGTTTATATACGTATGTTGGTCGTCTAATTTGTATCCTTTTTCCATTGATGCAATCTTTTTGGTACATTCATTTATCGTATTGTTACAATCATTGCATACGTTATACCATGACGTGTCACTGGATCCAATTGCATCTAACCTGTTTTCCATCTCTTCAGAGTAAGAATAATTAAATAGGGACAAATAATATGTATTCAGGAATTCGACCACGTCTACACCCAATGGTTGAATTACCAATTTATTTTTCTCGACACCATACGTCTTTTCCTTTGTACTCGTATTTATAACCCCATCTATCATTTCCATATCATATGATTTGTATACAATTCCTTCTACATTGCTATATCTAACATATTTTCGTTCTTTTAATGTCTCTATAATAGACGAATAGGTTGAAGGGCGACCAATTCCCATTGTTTTCATTATCCGAAGGAGACCGGATTCATTATAATGGCGATGTACATCCTTTGCTATTTGTAAAGATGTGATCTTATTATAGGAAACATTCCCATCTGAAATCTTATTAATATATTCAAAAACATCATCGGTTTTATTTCCGTTCGTTACGATGTTCCACCCTTGAAAATCAATTCGGGATGATTTATATGTATATGCACTACCCATTGGAGCACTTATTTTACATTTAATAATTGAAGATATCATCGGTTTCATGCAACTCATAATGGTTCGGTTTCGAATGAGGGTATATATTCTAGATGCATTTTTGGTCACATCTTCCGGGGTTAGAACCGAAACATCTGTCGGTCGTATCGCCTCGTGCGCTGACGTATCATCTGATATCATATCCTTATCGATTGGGAATGTTACATAACCTTTGCCGTATATGGCATCAATGTATTGAATGGATGTATCCATAAATCCAGAATTGAATTTATTTGAATCTGTTCTCATATAGGTTATATATCCACGCTCATATAGTAACTGGCAGGCATTCATTGTATCCTTTGTTGTAAGTTTTAACTCTGTTCCGGATGCCTGTTGCAACAATAAGGTATTGAATGGTACCGGTGGTTCAGTTGATTTAATGATGGTATCGTCATGCGATAATACATGTATGTAGTCCTTTGACATATCCATGAAATGTTTCATAGTATCAATTGTATCATATTCCTTATCTAGTACAAAATGTATATTCTTATCAGTGAAATATCCAGATGTTACATATCTAAACGTCTCTTTTTGTTGTTGGGTAGTTTTATAATTATCGTAAATTAATTTCAATGCGGGTGTTTGACATCTCCCTGCAGATAATTTAGGCGTACCTATAGATTTCCATAATTGAGGAGACACTTTATATCCAATTAACATATCGATGACCTGTCGCGTTTTCTGGGCGTTTACTACTGACAAGTTAATAATGGTTGGTTTATTAAGCGCCCGAGATATTGCATCATATGTAATCTCATTGAATATAATTCTAGGTGTATTTAGAGATAATTTAAACCTGTCACATATATGCCATCCAATTGCTTCACCTTCCCGGTCATCATCAGTTGCTATAATCACAGCAGATGATTCATTGATACATTTCTTTAATCGACTAATAACAGATGATTTCGATTTAATATCTGTGAATTTAATACTATAAGATTCTTTCGATATATCACCAAGCGTTTCTATACACCTGAAATGACCATAACAAGCAATAACATTGTAATCATTCCCCACATATTTCTGAATCGTAGAACATTTGTGTGGTGACTCCACTATGATACATATACGCGTCATATATAATGTATATGTATTATCACTATGTTTTTCAATTATATTTGATTATAAATATAATGGATACCTCATACTTTCTGAAATCATTTTGGGAAACCATAGGAAAAATGAACGGACACATTTAAAATTCCATTATACTAAATTATTTTTTTGCATCACGCAATTTTCGCATTTTTTCATAATATAACTGGATGTAAATGTATGCGTCCATAATTATTATAGTATATTTTTTTTAATATCTGACAATTGTTTATTCAAAATATATCCGCGTTTGATTCTATATTTTTCATTTATTTCATATAATTATCTCATATATATATATAATGAGTGGTCCTTATGGTTTAGTTGGTAGCAGCATTGCGGATCAGATGATGCCTGCTGTACCAGGTGATATCGGTGCTGTGTCAGGTGCTCTCGATTCTGTCCCAATGACTGGAGGGAATCCATTTTTCAGGGCAAGCGAACGTCTCAGTGGTATGGGTGCAAGTCTAACTGGACATCATGTTATGACAGGTAAACGAGGGCGTCGTTCGAGCAGCAGACGCGTTAAGAGAGGTTCTAAAAAGGGACGACGGTCGAAGGGACGGCGGTCGAAGGGACGACGCCCCAAGGTGCGCAAGTCTAAACGCCGCCGGTAAATTTATATAGACGGGTTGAAAATCCATACTTCTTTTGGAAACCAAACATTTCCATCTCCGTATGTAACTGCACCACGCATTAAAATATCCATCACAATTTGATTACGATTAAGTGATTTTACTTTAGGAAAACGAACCACAAGAATGTCACGAGTTTCAGTTCCTAAATCATTAATGATTAATCGTAACTGTGTTTTCAATGATAAGTGATGATGTAAAAATATAATGCGTTCGTCGTGTGTACGAATCAACTCATTGAATTCTGCCGCATCCTTTTCGTGAAAATATTTTACAACAACCACCATGTTGATATAATAAATGATACATACGTTTTAAATATCATTTATTATCATAAGTATAAGTATAAATGGGCGCTAGGGTGTCACACGAACTATCACCACCCGAATTATCACACGAATTATTACCGCGACATACCTCATCATATCATCCACATACGCCTCTAGATACAACGAAAATTACAGACATTTTAATAGCAAAAAAACACAGGTTGGAAAAAGGAGAAATAGATAGAATGAAGAAATTCAAATTTCCAGATGAAGAATATCTTGAAATTAACCCGCCGATATTGGTGATTTACATGCACGGACGATACGAGCGTATTAACAGGAATGATTTATTTAAACCACCACGTCCAATTATAAAAATAAATGCTGCTAGACTAGGTATGGCAAACTTTACCGGTGAAAATCTCGGTACATTGTACAGCGATTTGTATAGTATGCCTTTTATACAGGGTGAAAAAAGTGGGTCGTTCGCAAATAGAGTGCGGGTTATAGCGGAAAATGGGGATAGTGTTCTAAAAAAACATACCATATTACAAACTGAACGAAAAGACGCACTAAATGCCAAACGTATTGATAAACTCGCAACATCCCCGCGATTTTATATGCATCCTTCGATTGGTGATTATATAAGAGATGCTAGGTCCCCATATAAAATGTACACTGCATCCACTGATGGAAAGACAATGTTAAACAAGGTATTTATTCATAACGATAATAAATCGGTTAAAATGATATATGGTGGTCAAGAATATGATTTATTTTTTAGTGCGTGGCATCTCAAGTTGGAGAAAATATCAAAAGGGTTAAGTGGACGGCACGAGATTGTAAAGTTATTGCGTCACGCTAATAAGAAGGTTTATAATTACGAAGATTTAAAAGGTATTTACAATGAAAGTAGACCACTTATTGGGGAGGTTACATTTAAAGACATATTAGAATATATTGAAAAAAATAAGATAATTCCACACGGCATACCTCTTATTGTATTAGACCTATCATGCTCCAGAATATCAAATATAGATCCAGAAAATGATATGGCGCCGGTAGATTTTGACACTATTAGTGACCTTGCTGCCGGTGTAAATCACAAATCCAAAAGGAAGCGTAAATCCAAAAGGAAGCGTAAATCCAAAAGGAAGCGTAAATCCAAAAGGAAGCGTAAGGTTAATATTACAACATAGATTTCATTAATTTTATCTCTTTTTCTTGAGTATCAATAATTTCTTTCGCTAACCTTTTTATTTCTGGATTAGTTGTTTTATTGTATATTTTATGAGATGTTGTTAATGCAGTAGAATGATGTGGTATCATTCGTCTTAACCATTGTTTATCATCAACCAATAGTTGTTGTCGCAATAATATTGATATGCAAATAGACAACATTGTTCCAATCGAGAAAATTAACATATTAAAATGCCCCATAGATAAATAATGAACGATTTCATGCGCCCACATCATATTTGACGCCATCAATAAACCACCATAAAAAAGTGTTTGTGACATATAAAGGTCTGACAAACGATACGCTAATATATTCATAGGATTGAATAACATACCAACAATGACCATTACCACAAACATAATCATTTGATTTTTATATAAACTTGACTTCATTTATAGTATATTTATATATAAAACAAACTGGACATTCACTTAAAAAAATATTATGTATTATCAAACGACTCTTACATTGGAATTACATATTCATCCCATGAGATGACCGGTTTCTTTTTGCCGTCGTACTCTACAGCATAACGTTTCGCAAGCATTTCTTTTGAAACGTTGACATCCCCAACATATACATCAGCGAGCAACCTTCCATATTTCTCAAATTCTACGTTTTCAAGACGAACTACCTTATCGTTAATCATACCGACCAGGTAATCACGTGCGATAATGGCATATTTCTTTTCGTCTTGATTTTTCGTCCGCAATTCAGGTGTGTCAATCCCCTTAATCCTCACAGGAAATCGATAATATTGTGTTTTATTGTGGGGCAATTTTGTCGCTATGGTAAACGTATCGCCATCATAAACCTTCACTACCTTCCCATTTGAAACCGGTGGAATATAAGGAATCGTATCAGAATATGAAACGCGTTCCAGTGGAATATTATGAACACTAAAGCACTTGAAGAATAGGTTAATTCGACTCATCATCTTATCATATATTTATATGGTTGCATCATATCAATTTTATCATATATCAATTTAAAAACCCAAATGACAATATAACACATAATGAGAATGTCGTAGTTGGTAAGAAATGGATGAAAAACATATGGGTATATGTAGATATATAATGAACTTTCTCATCTTCAATCATTAACTTATCCTTGTATTCAATAAATTTGTGATTGAGATAGTTTGCGATAATGGAAATTGATAAGGATATAAACCAAACGGTTCTGTAAAATGGTGTGAAATCAGTTAATGCAATGTAACTTTTTACACCCAGAGTAGTGACCGCAAATGCAATATCAATGGTTCGAATAGAGACATCGCTACAATCACTCCAAAAGCAAACACTTGTAACTGTAAGACCCGATAATAACATCGTCAATAAATAATAATTATAGTAGATGGATACGTAAATACATTGTGATATGAATATAATCGAAT
>Ga0181553_10000052_pt1 | contig 75731 bp, 68 predicted proteins | sample 011ome_17_FD_133753 | JGI IMG/M metagenome (GOLD analysis project Ga0181553, IMG submission 133753) | Coastal salt marsh microbial communities from the Groves Creek Marsh, Skidaway Island, Georgia - 011502XT metaG (megahit assembly) | ecosystem: Environmental > Aquatic > Marine > Intertidal...
GGAAAATCAATTAACCTGGCCTTGTCGGTTCGCGGTTGGACAGCCTTAAAAGGCGTTGGTGTAGAAAACGAAGTGGATGAAATTGCCATTCCAATGCACGGCCGAATCATGCACGACACAACGGGTGAAACGACTTATCAACCTTATGGAAAAGAGGGGCAAGCCATATACTCTGTTTCAAGGGGCGGTCTAAACGCGCGTATGATGAACATTGCCGAAGAAAAAGGCAATGCAACGATTCATTATAATAAACAATGTATTGACGCTGACTTAGAAGCTGGTATCGTTTATTTGAAAGATTCAGAAACAGGTGAAGAATTTAAAGATCAAGCAGATGTTGTGTTTGCTTGTGATGGTGCTTTTTCTGCGGTGCGCTACAATGCCATGCAGAAAACGGATCGTTTCGATTATAAGCAAGATTATATTGATGATGGTTATCGTGAGTTATTGCTTCCGGCTAATGATGATGGTTCTTATCGTTTAGATAAAAATGCTTTGCATATATGGCCAAGAGGTCGTTTTATGTTAATTGCATTACCAAATGAAGATGGAAGTTTTACTTGCACTTTATTTATGCCTTTTGAAGGTGAAAATTCATTTGAAACATTAAAAGCAGATGCTGACGTGGATCGATTCTTTAAAGAAACTTTCCCTGATTTTTATGAAATCTGTCCAAATTTAATTGAAAGTTGGCATGATCATCCTTTATCGTCGCTGGCTATTGTTCGGTGCTATCCATGGACAAATGGCAAGTTTGCCTTAATGGGTGATGCGGCACATGCCACTGTTCCTTTTTATGGGCAAGGTATGAATGGTGGATTTGAAGATTGTACGGTCATGGCTTCATTAATGGAAAAACACAATGAGGATTGGCCGGCAGTATTTGCCGAATATCAAAAACAACGCAAACCTGATGGCGATGCCTTGCAAGATTTATCGGTACACAATTATTATGTGATGCGTGATTATGTAGCTGACCCTCAATTTTTATTGCAAAAGAAAATAGAGGCTCGTTTTAATGAGATGTACCCAAATAAATGGTTGCCGTTATATAGCCAAGTCTCTTTCTCTAATATTCGCTATTCTGATGCTTGGAATGCCGGAATGCACCAGGATGCTATCATGAAAAAAGTAATGGATCGTCCTGACATAGCATCTGTATGGGATTCAAAAGAAGTGGAAGAGCATATTTTGGAACTTCTGGAAAAAGCTTAAATTAGTCGTATGCATTTAAAAACGGTATGGATGATCGTTCTGCTTTTTGGAGCAGGACAAGGATTTACTCAGATTGGGTCAGACTTTGAAAAAAGAAACACCCGAAAAAAGAATGATAGCCCTTTTTCAGAATCAAAAAACTGGGGTTGGTTAATTTGGAGTGAAAACGCAAGTCATTACCGTCCGATCGGCTGGCACGTTGATCTTGGAGTCACCTATATGGCTGGCAATAATTCGAATGATGAGGAGCAGGATTATGATTTAACCGCTACCGGATTGCCAGGTTATTATTTGGAAGGCGGAATGGAACACCTCTTTCGTAAAAAGAATAAAATCGTACATTATTTTGATTGGGGCTTGGGCGTAAAGCACTTTGGTGGTCAAGAGAAATATGAACTCGGTGATGTTAAAGACCGCGGTAGCTTTAATTTCGGTTCCGCTTTTTTGCGAGCTGGTATTCACAATGTCTGGCAAATCTCGAAGTATAACTTTATTGATCAGTCGATTGGTTTTAATGTAGATTATCGCATTTATGGAGGGAAAGACAAGCAGGCAGAAGGTAAATACCTCTCACCACTCGCATCTACTAACCAAGATAAATTGGTCGGTCAATTGCATTATACACTCGGTTTTGGAATCAAAATGCAGGATGGTTTATTTATCGTGCCAACGGTACAAACACCAGTGCTCACATTCCTAAATTTTACTGCCTTTAATCCATCTCATTATTGGTTTAACAGTCGCTATCAACCGGTTATTTTTACAATTAAATTAGCATGGTTATGGCCAAAATCAGGATGTCCTAAAGTATTCGACGCGGATGGTGAGAGGCAATCTGAACAATTTCAAATGCAGTAGTTTTGAAAGTTACGGTTCAAAACGAAGAATCGAAGTATTAGTTCACATCTATCTTCTCATATTGATGGATTACAAATCTTTAGCGACTTAGAAGTTTCACAGTGTTGAAAATCCTGCACTGCACGAGGTAACAAACCAAGCGGATCGAGGTCATGAATTCACACATTTAAACATGGTTGGCTTTGCCAACAGCACAGCTACTCCGCAGCCAACGAAATGCGCACGAATGGACACGTGTATCTTAATACTCACGAACCTTTTTAAAAACGATCCGCACGCATTGCGCTGCGCTAAATGCGTGCGAGGAGAGGAGCAGCAGCACTTCCGCACTGCAGCCAACGAAATGCACGCGAGTATGATTGATCACAACAAACGTTGCTCTCTTCTTAATACTCTTTCCCTGCTTAAAAATCAGGGCATAAAAAAACCCCGAACGCAAAGCGATCGGGGTTATTATTATTTAAGCTGATGCTTACTTGGCAACGGTTACGTTACCTTGTCCTGCGAGTTTCTCGCCGTTATCAGCTGTTGCTTCATATTTGTAGAAGTAAACACCGTCTGAAACAGGATCACCGTTCATATCGGTACCATCCCATCCGAGGTCAATGTCAGTGATTTCACCCACTTTCACTCCCCAACGGTTTACGATCACACAATAGAACTCCGAAATGGAAGCTGCATATTGCGAGAAGGTAAAGATGTCATTATTACCATCACCATTTGGTGTAAAGATGTTGACATTAACGAACGTGATTGGCTCAAAGATCGTTAATGTTTTACACTCGGTATCACTACATCCGTTTTTGTTCTGCGCTGTCAAACAAACAACTACTTCATACGTTTGACCTTTTGGTCCGTAAATCGTATCTGGCATGAAGAAATAATCTTCAATAATAAAGTAGTCTGCGTTCGCTGTATCTAAGTTCCAGAAGAATGTTGTATCAGCAAGTGGGTTATTCGGGTTAGCAAAATACAATGATGTATTTTCAAATACCGCTTCAACCGGTGCTGTACCTTTTAAGTCTGCATTCAACTGATCAGAGATTACGTTAAAGTCTGCGATTGGATTTAATGAATCTACAGTAATCACTGTATCAATCATACATCCGTTATCATCTGTAACTGTTAGACGATAATCTCCAGGATTTCTACCACCCCAAGTCGAGTTATCTTCCGTATCTCCATTTTGAAGATCTTCCCATAAGTAAGAAGGTGTACCTGTTCCTCCAGTTGCTCCACCATAAACTTGTCCGTTACCATTTTGGTAGCCATACAATCTACAGTAAGCAGGATCATAACCTAAATCACTTGTGAACAATAACTCAGCTGGTTCAGTCATTTCAATTTCAACCACATTTGAACATCCGCGTTCATCGTTGATTGTTAAAATGTATGTTCCGCCTGTTACATTAACTGAATCAGCTTCATATCCGTTTGGCACATCCGTTTCAGGAGCCCAGAAATAACTGATTGCATTATTAATTGCTTCACCTTGTACCGAATCAATTACGATATATCCAGGATCACCATAACACAATGGCTCAACAACTCTGTAGTAAGGAATCAATGGTAGTGGGTCAGTTAATACAACCGTCGCTAAAGCTGAACATCCTGAACCATCAACTACATTGATATAATACGTTCCTGCAGATAATGTATTCGCTGTGTTAGATCCATCAGCATTTAATACAGTTCCAACCTCGTCAGTGATTTCAATATCGAAAGTACCACTTCCACCTTCAACGAATGCTGTGATTGATCCGTCAGAGAAACCTGTACACGTTGGATCGTTAAAGATCGCATCCAAGATCGGCGATTCGTAAATAATGATTTCTTTCTCGAATGTTGAAGTACATCCATCATCTGTCGTTACAGTCAATGTGATGATATACGTTCCAATTGCAGAGAATGTATGAGATGGATTCTCGTCGGTTGACGTTCCGTCTCCACCAAAATCCCAATCCCATGAAGTAATTGTACCTGGAGCTGGAATAGTAGAGAAATCTACAAAATCAACTTCATTAATAATACAAGTACTTGCTAATCCATCTGCAGATGAAACACCATCCACTTCATATTCGAAATCTGGTACTGGCTGAGGATAAACTTCTACAATAAATGTAGCCTCATCATCTGGACAAGGGTCCAAACCAGATACTGTATAAGTAAACTCATACGTTCCACCTAATCCCGCAACTGTAAATTCACCTGTTGCTTCATTAAATTGTCCAGAGAAAGTTTCTTCTTCAAAAGATCCAGCCTCAGTAATGCCTTCAGTGATATAGTCATATAAGTCAACAATAACTCCTGACTCACCACAAAGGGCAATTGTTGTATCATCTCCAGCTACTCCAATACCACCAAACTCAAACTCGAGCTTAATAACATCAAAACATCCATTAGCAGTATCACCAATCATCAACCATACATCATCATCTGGCCCCATTAATGGTCCTGTAAATTCAGGTTCAACCTGTCCAGCACTATCAGGGAATTCTGACAAGAAGACAATATTTGGATCCTCCGTATCATTCACATCAGAGAACTCTAAAGTAGTAATGTCAAATTCTTCACATTGTGGTCCTGGATCAACGATTTCGATATCTGGACCTTCTGAGAATTGTACTACAATCGTTTTGGTGATCTCACCTTCTAAACAATCAGAAATCGGAACACCAGAAACAGTATACGTTGTTGTCTCATCCGGAGCAACTTCAATAGTTGGTCCGTCAGTTTCTGCATCTGGATCAAGAGGATCAGATGTCCAAGTCCAAGCGTAATCTTCATCATTCGGTCCTTGAACCGTCAAAATTGCTGGGTTACCATTACAAGAAGTAACTGTATCCACAACAGGGTTACAAGAATTAATTACGCCACCGCCGATACCACCAGCAGATTCGTAATCGATATAATATAAACTTGAGAATGCACCTTCAACCGCGTCTTCACTTAATACAACAGCAAAAGTAAAGTTTAAGGTATCCGTGTCAGGAATGTCATCTTTATAAGCTAAAGAAATTGCAGCATCCGCTACAGAAACAGCTCCAACTGTTCCTTCTAGACCACCAGTTCCATTCCAGATATCTTCACCATCACGGTTTGAGAAACCACCATGTGAAACACGGAATTTAGCTCCTAAACCACCAAATCCTAAATAAGAATCGTGAGGAACACCACTTTCAGCAGAAACTAATGCTTTCTGACAATCATCCGATGGTTGCGATACAATTGTATTTGTAGTTGTATACGTACCACTAATTGGTTGATTGTTATCTGGATCCACATTACGATAGTAATATGCATCTACTAAATCAGCACCTGTATTATTAATGATCGTTACCTCCGTTGTATAGAAGGCATCACCAATAATTAAGTGATAATCTAAAATTACTATTACGCCTGTTACCGTCTCACCGGTCCAAGTTACGGTAATACAATCACCGATTAAAACCCAAGAAATTGGATTGTCTGGATCTGCGATAATATCATAAGCATTGTGTGCGTTACTATACTCGACACCATCAATTTTTAATCCCCACCCGTTTTCAGGAGTGCCAGGCATAAAGAAGTCACCGTCCATACCACCAGCTCCGTCTAACCAACCAGAATCATTCGGGTCAGCAACGAATCCGCAACGGTCTGCAGGTGCTCTTTGGTGAAAACCAAACGCACTTACGTCAGTACCTTCTCGTCCACGTTCACCACTCACGGCAACGTTTACAAAATCCCCGATGAGGTATCCGTTCCCAAAATCCAACTGTCCATAAGAGAACATGGTTGTCAAGAACATCACAACCGTCAAAAGAGTTGTTTTTAAATGTTTCGTTAAATACATAGTATTGTTTTTATTTAAATTTTAAGATCTATCTTAATTACAAAGACTTTCAAGATATTCATTCCACCAAGCCACATCCTGCGGTGCAGAAGTACGGTCTGTATGGATATAAATAATGATTTCGTTATTCGCATAATCTTGCTCATACGTCACCAAGTTATTTGAATGGAATCCACATGCTTTTTTAGCCGCAGCTTCTGATGCCCATCCAAGCGCACTAGCATCTGCCCTGTAAACAGTGGTTACCTCGACACTTGCGTCAAGCTCTACGCAAAAAGAAGATGTAATTGTAGCTTCTCCCGCTGTTCCTTCTTCGGCGGCTTGTCCGAATGACATGGATGCCATTGTGATGGCAAACAAAAAAAGAATTCTTTTCAGATTGTTCATTTTTTTAATTTTTTAGTTTTCAAACTTTCCATTTTCGTCTATCAAAACAAATGGTTCGTTTGTGATTTCTGTAGTTTAGACTGACGTCGTTTCAAAAAAGTTGCTTGAGGAATAAAAAAAAGTCAAATTAATTTTCTTTTCCGCCTGAAACGCGCAAAAATAAGGGTAAAAACCTATTTTACCAATTATTTGACACGCCCATTCTATTGAGCGTAAACGAAAAAAGTGCTTTTTATGTTACAAACGAAAAAAGGCCCTTTCGTACGAGACGAAAAGGCCTTATGCTATTTGCGATCTTGAGTGACCTAGTGTGTTACAATTTTAATAGGAACGGTAAAGCGAACACGCACTTTTTTACCCGCTTGTTCACCTGGTGTCCATTTTGGCATCTTGTTGACCACATTTAAAGCGGCCTCGTCAAGATCTGGTGAAACTTTCCCTACGACTTTCGACTGCTCTATTGAGCCATCTTCGTTCACAACAAACTCTACATACACTGTTCCTTGGTCATGAATAGAAAGGAAGTCTGGTAATCGAATATTATCACGAATGAAACCCGCCATTGCTCCAGCACCGCCAGGGAATGAAGGTGGTATCTCTGATATCTCTAAGATAGTACTTGGATCGATATCGGCTATTTCATATCCACAATCGAGACAATCTTCGCCATCACCGTCATCAATGATTACCTTTTGTCCTTTATGCAGGACTTTTGGGTCACCTTCAATTACTTTTGTTTTCACCACCTTGATGTCAGGTGTCATCACCTGCACTTTTTGTGATTTTTGAGGCTCTGGTTTTGGCTCTTCGGGAATGTCTGTAAGGACAATTATATCGTCATCATTTTCATAAACAAAGTGATTAGCTTCTTCAACCTGAACGGTGGTGTACTCAAATGCGGCTAGACAAGCTGAACCGGCAATGATGAGTCCGATTTGGAAAAATGCAAACCGTTTTTTCTCCAGGTCTGCTTTTGGATTTTTTTTTGCGATCATAATAATTAATTTAGTTAAACATATTATGATAGCTGCAAGAGATATGCCAAAATCGTTACGCCTTTATAAACAAAGGCTTATGGCGCTACAAAAGTTAATTATTTGTTAAAGGTCGGTTTGAGATTAAACCTTTTGAGGGGCATTTCCTTTAATGAAAATAGAAAGTGCATTACCCGCAACGATAAATATGCCCATTGTTATCCAGACATAACCCCATTGACTAAAATCAAATTCAACCGGATTCATCAACGTCAGAATCGCAACAACTAAAATGATGAGTGCTGCAACTGTTAGCCCAATCGCAATATTTTTAACCTGTCGAATATCAGACTTGAAGACAATCCACAATTCAAAAAAGAGCAAAGCCAGCACAAAAGGCATCGTAAACATGGCTGCTTGTGCATTCAATTGCGGTATGATTTCCGGGTCAAAATGATGAATATGATCCAATTCATTTAAGTGAGAGATGTGGACATTTGTTTTTGAACTATGAATACTTGCTCCAAAGAAAGCAGCAATGAGGGTCATTAGAAAACCAAAAACGGCACAAAGAATGTTTTTAGATCGCATATTATACAAATATAAGGCGGATAACCTTATAACTTTTGACAATTAGGTATATTTGTAGCAAAATTACAGTATGTCTGAAAAAATAAGCACGAATGAGGCACCAAAACCGGTAGGTTTATATCCTCATGCACGAAAGGTTGGAAATTTATTGTTTCTTTCTGGTGTTGGACCACGCGTGGCTGGTTCTGATACAAACGATTCGTTTGTGCCAGGTTTAGAATTGGACCACAATGGAAATTTTAAAGCTTTTGACTTTGAAGCACAATGTCGCTCGGTTTTTGACAATGTAAAAACCATCCTAGAAGCTTCAGGCTCTTCTTGGGATGAATTGGTGGATGTTACAGTTTTTTTGGTCAACATGAAACGTGACTTTCATACGTACAACCGCATTTACGCAGAGTACTTCAAAGATAATCAACCTTGTCGCACGACTGTTGAGATCAACAGTTTGCCGACTCCTATTGCTATTGAATTAAAATGTATCGCTACTATATCTGAATAATTTTATGATTGCTTTAATACTTAAATCACTTTTAACACTTAGCTCACTTGGTTTCACTGTTTGGTTATTCTCTGCAGGATATTGGGGCTGGGGTATCGTTTTTATATTCATCACAGCGCTTCTTGGTTTGTTCATTTTTAGAAATGAAAACCTGATCATGGCTACTTTGCAACTCCGCCAACAAAATATGGAGAAAGCGCAAAAATACCTTAATCGTATCAAGCAACCTGAATATTTAATGAAAGGACAACGGGCTTACTTTTTCTATCTAAAAGGTATTTCAGGATCAGCTGTTTCTTCAATGGGGCAAATTGAATCGTATTTCAGAAAAGCATTAAGCATTGGTCTTAAACGAGATCATGATAAGGCAATGGCTAAACTAAATATCGGTGCTGTTTGCATGCAGACTGGTAGAAGGAGAGAGGCTGAGACTTTGCTAAATGATGCTAAGAAACTCGACACAAAAGGTATGTTGACGCAGCACATCAAAGACTTGAAAAAACAGATGGGTCGGGCCACTTCACGCAACCAGATGCGCATGGCGCAAATGAATAAAGGCAAAAGAGGGAAAATGAAATAATTCCCCCTCTTCTCTTTTAATAATCAAATCCTTTTTAAACTGAGTTAGAATCCGGACAATGCGTTCGGAATAAGTTTCTGTGGTGATAAGCCGTTGAGGTCTATTGTGAATCGAATCTTACTGGCGTAATTCGAACCGTCAGGGTATGAGTTCTTTAAGTTGTCTGATTCTAATAGTGGGAAGTATACCGCAAATTTTGAACTTATTCGAATACCCAATCCCATATTATAAGACGACTCCATCGTTCCAGCATTGTCAAACACACCATAATCAGCAAACACACCCACTAACGGAATAAATGGTAGTTGAGCATAAAAGTTCCCTGCTATTAAGGAGCCGTTGGTAACACCAAAATTCGAAGTTGTCTTAAATCCACCTTGATTTTCTATACGCTGATTAGACCATAATCCCGATGTTTCATTTCGCCCATATAAAAAATGGTCATACATGACATCCATTGAACCTGATTGTCCGCCGAGTGCAAATCCATAACGATCATTGATAACACCATTGTAAAATAAATTTTGTCCGAAGAAGAGTCGCAGGTTAAGTGATTTATCTTTGCGATCCCAATATTCAAATGAATAATCCAATTCAATACCAGAATTCATTAGAGAAGATGACTCCGAGATCAGTGGGTTTTCATCTGCTACATTTAGAAAATCTAAACGCCAAGCTGCTGAAAATTGATGGACGCGTTTTTTATAATCAAGACGATACGATAAAGATGCTCCTGTTATTTCTGAATCATAAGTGCTAGCCGTTGCATTTTGTTCAAGGATATAATGCCCTTTTAAGAGTACGTTCTGCTGATAATTTTTCTTCTCTTTTGGTTTGCCGATCATCAAATCCAAATATGGTTGCACAACAAAATAACGATTGTCATTCGGAACCAAATCACTATCTGCATACCCAAGACCTTGGCCAAATGTTTTACCAGAAAGTCCGAGTTTAATTGTCCGGATATTACGCGCTGGTATCCAAGTATAATTCATATCCACTAATCCACTTATCGTATTTTGACCAAAAGAGTACATCGGTGCGATCATGTATTCAAATTTATTTTTAGGAATGGATACATTATGAAACATCATACCTAACATGAACTTGTCGTAGACATTATAACCTAAAGCTAGTAACCAATACATATTCCATTCTTCACCACGATTATAAGTCGTTAGCATGGTAAAGCTCAATGGTTCAACGCGATGAAACAACCCCTTTTTTGTCCAATAATTATTATTACGATTCACTTCCGGAATCTGACGATTGGCATCAATAATAAACTGGTCATAACTTGTTCCGTTAAAGGTAGCTTCTGTTTCTCCAGGTTCAATCCATTTTGATTCTCGAACCTTACCAAAATTCATAGCATCTACACGAATTGGACCCTCAATTTGCCCCTTATTTTTAATCGTGACGACCGATTTATCTTCAGAAATCTTAACGTTTTTGATTTTATAATCTATCTGTTTCGTCGTTTGAATGAGGTCTTCAAATATCCAGCCCAAGTCCTTAGCCGTCTCCCGTTCAAGAATCAATTTTAAATCTTCAGGTTGTGGGTGTTTATAATGCCATTCGTCATAATACTTTTGCATCGCATTATCAAAAACTTCATCTCCTAAATAATCCTTTAAATAGCTGAATACGAGTCCAGTTTTAGCATAAACAATTGATCCATAATTGAGACTGGAGTAATCTGCCGATTTTAACTCTATTGGCTGATCCATTCCATAAGCCGCTACCATTCGATAAGTAATGTCTGACATATCTTGATGATTGAGGTCATGAAAATGAACGCGGTGTGCTGCACCTCTCGCCATGTCAGACAAACGCGTATTATCGGGGTATTTAGTTTGCATGTAGCGGATTTCATTCAAGGTATTCAATCCTTCATCCATCCATGCATGGTCACGCTCATTTGATCCCAATAAACCGTAAAACCAATTATGCCCTACTTCATGGACGATGACCACTTCCAGCATTTCTTTTGTACCTGAATTACCAATTACCGTAACATTAGGATACTCCATTCCACCACCTGCGCTAATCGTCCCATCAACAGCAGTAACTTGATTATAAGGATAGTCTCCATTCCATTTGGAGTAATAAAAGGTGGCGTCATTTAGGTATTCAATTGCATCCTCCCAGATATCATAGTTTTCTGGGACAAACATAGCCCATGACGTCACCATGCGTTCTGAATTTGGCAACTTTACCTCTCCTTTTAAAACCTCGTATCGCTTATCAGCGAACCAGGCAAAATCGTGTACGTCTTTTTGCGTATATCGAATCGTCTTTTTGGTTTTAGAACTTTCTGGAAATTCATCATTAAAGGTTCTTTTTTCAAACTCGCTATCATCAAAAGCCTTTTTTGTTTGAGCTGCTCGCTCATTCAAAAAAGTGAATTCACTCTCCGTCTGTAAATCTCCCGTTGCGCCTACCACATAGTTTTCAGGCAACGTAATGGACACATCAAATGATCCGTATTCAGAGTAGAATTCACCCTGAGTTAAATAAGGCATTTGATGCCATCCCTCTTTATCATATACCGCCGGTTTTGGGTACCATTGTGTAATTTGATAGGATTCTCCTACATGCCCTAAACGTGAGATATCTCCAGAAGGTATTTTCACCTGAAAAGGCGTGGTGACTTTCATGCGATCACCTGCCTTTAGGGGCTGATTTAAGATAAGCTTACAAATATCAATATGTTCAGAATCATACTCCCATTTCACAGACTTGCCATCCACGTTAAAGTCAAGCGAGTCGATATAGCCTTTTTCCTCATCAGTCGCGTATTCTAAGACCATATTGTTCATATCATACAATTGCTTTGCCAATGCCGTTTCATTATTGCGATATCCATTCGGCCAAAGATGAACATAGATAAAGCTTAATTCGTTTGGTGAATTATTGACATACTCAAATGTTTCAAAACCAGATAACATATTTTTTTCATCATCTAATTCAACACTAATGGTGTAATTCACCTCTTGTTGAAAATAATCTTGCGACCAAGTCAAAGTAGCCGTGATTGTCATGGTAAATAGGAATAATATGCGCTTCATAAGTTTAGTATTATATTCTGATCTGGCTGTTTTTACATGAATTTTTGTTAAAATTTGCATAAAGGGTTCATATCTCAGCAAATACAGTCAAAATCCGTGGCAAGATAGCTATATTTACTAAAATTTATTTTCTATTCGTATGATCGGTTCGAAATCGTTATTAAATCTTCCTTCAATTCTATTATTGGCCCTTGCAATATCGTTTCTCTCTTGCAATGGTCAAGGGGAACAGGACACGAATAACCAAGAACATCACGAATTTGAAAATGCCTTAGTCAATGAAACGAGTCCTTATCTATTACAGCACGCCCATAACCCGGTCAACTGGATGCCATGGGGCGATGAAGCTTTTGAACAAGCAAAAAAAGAAAATAAACTCGTCCTTGTAAGCATTGGTTACTCTTCTTGCCATTGGTGTCATGTCATGGAACGGGAAAGTTTTATGGACGAAGAAGTCGCTGAGTTGATGAATGAGCATTTCATTTGCATCAAAGTCGATCGAGAAGAACGCCCAGATGTTGATCAGGTTTATATGAATGCCGTCCAATTAATGACAGGTGGCGGCGGGTGGCCCTTAAACTGCTTTACTTTGCCCGATGGCCGACCAATTTATGGGGGTACTTATTATGAAAAAGATCAATGGATCGAATTAATGAATAACCTGCAATACAAATTTGAAAAATCACCAAAAGAGGTAGAGCGTTTTGCTGCCAATTTAACTGAAGGCATTCAACAATCTGAATTAATTCAGGCTCCCGCTAAAGATGTGGCATTTTTGCCAATTGTGATCGATTCAATGGTCCTTAACTGGATGCCATTCTTTGACACCGTTTATGGCGGAGATCAACGAAAAATCAAATTCCCAATGCCGAATAATTTCGAGTTTTTGACACAGTATGCTTTTCATAATGATAATGAAGATGTTCTTAAACACGTTGACTTGAGTTTGGTCAAAATGGTAAAAGGGGGCATATTTGATCAAGTTGGAGGTGGATTTTCTCGCTATTCAACAGATCCTGAATGGAAAGTTCCACACTTTGAAAAAATGCTCTACGATAATGCTCAATTGGTCTCGCTATATTCTAACGCTTATCGCAGAACAAATAACCCGCTGTATAAAGATGTTGTATACCAAACCTTAACTTGGGCGTATCGTGAAATGATGAATGATAAAGGCGCTTATTATTCTGCTTTAGACGCCGATAGTGAAGAAGAAGAAGGGAAGTTCTATGTATGGACGGAAGAGGAATTACAAACTGTTTTAGCTGAAGATTTTGATTTTGCGAAGAATTACTTCGGAATCGGTGAAAGGACCCTTTGGGAAGGCAAGCATATTTTAATGCGCCCTTTGAGTAATGAAGAGTATGCTGCGGCAAATAATATGGAAGTCAATGAAGTTGAAAACAAATTCAACACGATTCGCAACAAACTGCTAGAAGCCCGATCTGATCGTGTTCGTCCAGGGCTAGATGATAAGGCTCTCACTTCTTGGAACGCCATGATGCAAATTGCATTATTAGATGCTTATGAGGTGTTTGGTGATGAACTGATGTTAAAAGGAGCACTTTTTAATTCAAAATGGATGCTCGAACAACAACTCACCGCAGATGGCAAATTATTTCACACCTATAAAGATGGGGTTTCATCCATTGATGGTTTTTTAGAAGATTATGCTTTCGGAATTGCAACTTGCATTAAACTTTATGAAAATACGTTCAACGAAGACTATCTCACGAAAGCCGATTTAATGGCCCAATACGCCATGGAACATTTTTATGATGCAAATAGCGGAATGTTCTATTTTTCCTCAGATGCGGAAGGATCACTGATCGCACGAAAAATGGAAATAACCGATAATGTCATCCCATCTTCCAACTCGGTGATGGCCAATGCCCTTTTTGATTTAGGTATTCTTTTGGATAAAAGGGACTATAAAGAAAAAGCACGGCAAATGTTAGCCAATGTTTATGCAGAGATGCCCGACTTTGGAAGCAATTATACAAATTGGGGACAATTGGCTTTGAAAAATATTCATACCTATTATGAGGTTGCCGTGACTGGAGAGAATTGTGAATCCTTTAGAAATGAAATCCATAAGAATTATCATCCAGATTACCTATTAATGGGAGCTACGACAGAAAGCGACCTAGCGTTGTTGGAAGGTAAGTTTTTGGGAGAAACGACCGTATTTGTCTGTATCGAAGGTGCTTGTAAAATGCCAACCAATACAGTTAAAGCCGCCCTCGAACAAATGACAGAACTTACCCCTCAACCATAGTGATAGGAATAAGTAAAGACCCCAATAACAAAGAAGTTTTAACATTCAATTCTTAACATCAAATTAATAAGCGACTTCTGAAAGTCCTTGAAAAAATAGTATTTTTGAAATATGTCAGATATAGAAGCACTGGAGTATAATACTGCCCGTCCGAAAATGCTCATTCCCGAGTATGGACGTAATGTGCAAAAAATGGTAGATCACGCCGTTTCATTAAGTGATCGCGATGAACGCAATAAGGTAGCGCAGGCCATAATAAAGGTCATGGGAGAGTTAAAACCTGAATTGCGGGATGCAGAAGAGTACAAACCAAAATTATGGACACATCTTTTTATCATGTCTAATTTTGAATTGGACGTGGACTCTCCCTATCCCTTGCCGATTAAGGAAGTGCTTGATGAAAAACCTCAACGTGTTGCTTATCCACAGTCACCGATCAAGATTGGACACTATGGTAAGAACGTGGAAAAGTTGATTGAAAAGGCGTGTGAAATGGAGGATAAAGATGAGCGCGACGCTTTGATTAAAACGATCGCAACCATCATGAAGCAGTTCTATATTGTATTTAATTCTAATTCGATTGAGGATGAAATGATTGGAGATCATTTGCGAAAATTATCCAATGATCGAATCATATTAGAAGATCTTACTTTCCTTCCTTCCACTTCATCGATTATTAAATTGTATGGACTAAAAAGTAATACAAACAATAATAATGTGAGTAAAAAGCATAAGAGTAAAAAAAGGAAGAATAACAATAATAACAACAATCGTAAAAGACATTAAACAATATGGGGGCATTTGAAATTCACGGTGGTAAACCGCTAAAAGGAGAACTCGTACCACAAGGAGCAAAAAACGAAGCACTTCAAGTGCTCTGTGCTGTTTTAATGACAAAAGGCAAGGTGACCATCAGTAATATTCCTGATATCATTGATGTCAACAAATTAATTAATCTACTTCAGGCCATGGGTGTGAAAGTGGAGAAGGTAGAGAAGGGAACCTATAATTTCAAAGCTGCCGATATCGATTTGGAATACCTGAAAACAGATGACTTTACGAAACGTGCCTCAGGATTAAGAGGTTCTATAATGATTATCGGACCACTTTTAGCACGATTTGGAAAGGCATACATGCCGAAACCAGGCGGTGATAAAATTGGCAGAAGAAGATTAGATACACACTTTGAGGGTTTTACCCATTTAGGAGCAAAATTTAAGTTTGACGCAAAGACTTATTTTTATACGGTTGAGGCTAAAAAACTAACAGGAACTTATATCCATATGGATGAAGCTTCCGTCACTGGTACTGCAAATATTGTTATGGCTGCTGTTTTAGCCAAAGGTGAAACGACTATTTATAATGCGGCTTGTGAGCCCTATTTGCAACAGCTTTGTAAAATGCTAAACAGCATGGGAGCAAAGATTTCAGGAATTAGCTCCAACATGCTCAAAATTAAAGGAGTCAAAGAATTAAAAGGATGTTATCATCGTATCCTTCCTGATATGATTGAGATTGGATCTTTTATTGGGCTAGCAGCTATGACACAGTCGGAAATCACCATTAAAGACGTGAGCTATCCAGATCTTGGTATCATTCCATCTGTTTTCCGAAAATTAGGGATCCAAATGGAGTTAAGAGGAGATGATTTGTTTATCCCTGCCCAAAAATCTTACGAAATTGACACATTTATAGATGGATCAATTCTAACGGTTTCTGATGCGCCTTGGCCAGGCTTTACACCAGATTTATTGAGTATTGTATTGGTAACAGCAACCCAAGCTAAGGGCTCTGTTTTAGTCCATCAAAAAATGTTCGAATCGCGTTTATTCTTTACGGATAAGCTAATAGATATGGGTGCCCAGATTATTCTATGCGACCCACACCGAGCAGCGGTAATCGGATTAAATCATGAAAATCGCCTAAGAGGTATCAGCATGACATCGCCAGATATTCGTGCCGGTGTTTCCTTATTAATTGCTGCACTATCGGCAGAAGGAAAAAGTACGATTCACAATATTGAACAAATTGATCGCGGGTACGAGAATATCGATGTTCGATTGAATAATCTTGGAGCAGACATTCGTCGAGTTTAAACAACTTGTTAGACTTATCGCAAAAGCAATAGTCCTCCCTTTAGAATGACATTCTGCATTTTATACTTGTAATTCAATTTCCAAGAATAAACTTGGGTCTCACAAGGTTTTGATTCCGGATCATTTCCATCCCAACTGAATTTTGGATCTTGCGAAAAATAAACGCGGTCTCCATTAGGGTGATAAACCTGTATTTCAAATGTTTCTGGAGGACATGGAAAATCAATCGAAAATCGATTCAGTGTATCTGCCTCTGGTGAGAACTCCTTTGGAATATTCAATTTCTCCAGACAATCCGGATCGTCATCTATAGAATGATCTCGGTTAATTGTCAATGATGATAATAATACAAATACACCAATAAAGGCAGTCAGCAATATTATTTTTCTAGGGTTTACGGTTAGGTTTGTCATTGGATTTTTTGCTTCGAGAAACAATTTAATAAAATTCATCAATAATTTCATCTATTCTAGACCAATATCCTCGACCAAATAGACAAAGGTGTACTAATAGGGGATAAACTTGATTATAGGGAATTCTTTTTTGCCATCCCGATTCTAATGGATATAAGTTTTGATAGGATTCAAAAATATCCGGATCAAAACCGCCGAATAAATGCATCATACCGATATCCATTTCACGATGACCGAAATAAACAGCAGGATCGATTAAAGCCGGTTGACCGTTTGACAAAATCATGTAGTTCCCAGACCATAAATCACCGTGAATAAGAGATGCTTTTTCTTTTGGCCATAGTTGATCGACAAAAGCAAAAAATGATTCCGCCTGTTTTCTTTCTGTCGTATCTATAAGGCGTTGATCAAAAGCCCTTTTGATGAGTGGAATCAAACGTTCTGAAATAAAAAAATCAGTCCAAGTTGGATGTGACTGATTCGACTGGGGTATACTTCCGATGTAATTATCATTTACTCCACCAAAATTCTCTTTTTGATTCTGGTGCAATATTGCCAACTGGCTACCAAAGACTTCGGAAAAGTCATCATTTGGAATTCCAGTGGCAAGATACTCTAACTCCAAAATTTGATATGTATCCAGCTGTACAACAGAACGCACTTTTGGTATACGGAAACTTCCGGACTGCTTTAATAATTCAAGACCTTCAGCTTCCGCTTCAAACATCTTAGGAAACTCATCAGCATCATTGATTTTTAAAACCACCTTTTCATTGGTGTTCAATTCAATACAATAAACATCATTGATATCACCACCCGCCAGTAGTTGGCATTGCTGTGGTCTGATTTGATAATGGGATGAGATGGAATTCGGAATCGAGGTCATTCTATTTGTTATTCCACATACTCATCGTACGATCGATTCCAACCGTCACAAAACTCTTAATAAATTCATGAGAAATTTTAATACGATCTGCTAAAGTCTCTTTTTCCAATGGAGACCATTCTCCAAGCACATAATCTACTTGCCGCCCTTTTGCAAAGTCATCTCCCACACCAAACCTTAACCTCGGAAATTTAGTGGTGTTGAGCACCGCAATAATATCTTTTAAACCATTATGTCCACCGTCACTTCCTTTTCCCTTCATGCGGAGTTTGCCAAACGGTAAAGCGAGATCATCTGTTATAACTAAGACTCTTTCCGTTGGAATTTTTTCTTGTTGCATCCAATAGTTTAGGGCTTTTCCGCTGAGATTCATAAAGGTAGATGGCTTCAAGAGAATCAGCGTTCTTCCTTTGAATTTATAGGTAGCTACTTCACCTAAACGATCAACTGAAAATGAACACTTTTCATCTTCTTTGGCTAAATGATCCAATACTTTAAACCCAATATTATGACGAGTTTCTGCATATTTTTCTCCGGGATTTCCAAGACCAACGATCAAATACTTCATGCTGTCTGAATTTTTTTATTGAAAAGTCTAAATGAATATAAAAAGAAAAGGTCGCCCAGCGATACCGGACAACCTTTTTATAGATTCTAAGAATCTGTTTATCCTTCTTCGCCTTCCGCAGCAGCTTCTGCTCCTTCTTCACCTGCTTCTTCTTCGTCGTCGTCGTCAGCATTAGCAGCACCACGTGCCATTTTAACTGAACAAACTACTGCGCTTGGTGCATTCAACAATTCGATGCCATCAACAGAGATGTCACGCACACGAACAGCCATACCAATTTTTAATGCGTTAATATCCACTTCGATAGTATCAGGCATATCTTTTGGATAACCAACAACTTTAAGTTTTCTATAAATTTGCTGAAGTTTACCTCCGTTCAATACACCTGGTGCACGACCAACAAGATTAACTGGGATATTCATTTTTACTTTTTTATCGTCTGCTAACTCAATAAAATCAACATGCACGATACGATCCGTTACTGGATGATACTGGATATCTTGAATGATAGACTTAACAGATTTCCCTTCAATGTCTAAATTGATCATGTACACGTTCGGCGTATAAATCAATTTTTCCATATCAACGTGTTTTACGCTAAAGTGATGTTGTTCACCACTACCGTAAATTACACATGGTACTCTGCCTTCTTTTCTGACAGCTTTCGCATCCTTTTTCCCTACGTGCGTTCTAAGCGCACCGCTCAATGATACTTCTTTCATTATGTATTTGTTTTAAACACGGTGTTAATTTTCCGTGCGGTTAATTTACTTATTTAAAATAATCGGCTAATCGACTTTTGATTAACCAAACTTTGCATGACATTCGCATACAATTCTGCCACTGATAAAACTTTAATTTTATCAGACTCTTTTTTCAGCGGTATAGAGTCTGTTACCACGAGCTCCAACAATGAAGAGTTTTCAATTCGATCATATGCTGGTCCCGATAGCACAGCGTGTGTACATAAAGCACGAACAGAAGTTGCTCCGTTCTCCAAAAACAAATCAGCTGCCTTGGTTAATGTCCCTGCGGTATCAACCATATCGTCAACCAAAATCACATCCTTTCCTTTAACATCTCCAATCACCGTCATTTCAGCAACCTCATTGGCTACTTTACGTTGCTTATGGCACATGGCTAAACCTAGGTCTAGTTTTTTAGAATAAGAATTAGCACGTTTTGCTCCTCCAGCGTCTGGTGCAGCCATGATTAAATTCCCGTTATTGATACTTTCAATGTACGGCAAGAAAATCGTAGAAGCATATAAATGATCGACAGGAATTTCAAAGAAACCTTGAATCTGATCTGCATGTAAATCCATTGTCATGATACGATCAGCGCCTGCTTTCTCTAACATCATGGCAACCATTTTTGAACCTATTGCCACACGTGGCTTGTCTTTTCGATCCTGGCGAGCAAAACCGAAATAAGGGATAACGGCAACAACTGATTTAGCAGAAGCACGCTTCGCGGCATCAATCATTAACATTAATTCAAAAAGATTTTCAGTAGGAGGCATCGTTGATTGAATCAAGAAAACATCTTGACCACGAACGGTTTCTTCAAGAGAAGGTTGGAATTCACCATCACTGAATTCAGTAACAATGACATTTCCAAGATCAACACCATAACAACCAGCAATTTTTTCTGCGAGTGTACGTGTAGCTCTTCCTGAGAATATTTTCATTCCTTCTGACATGGTTCTCCGTTTTTGGAAGCGCAAATTTAACCACAAATGTTGAATTTCAGTACGTTTTATTAAAGATTTTATCCGCGCCAGGCAAGTAGTAGAGCTAATCAGGGTTGAAAAAGGTATTCAACTTGATCGATGAACGACACAATTTCTCCATCATATCGCCCATATTGAGCAAGAAATATCGGCCAATCAACTTATAAAATTCTTATCTTTAGCGGTTGGCATAAGAACTATAAAATAAGACGAGCAGCATGAAATACGATAGAATAGATCGCAACTTATTCATTAAAAATAGAGCAAAATTTACGGCAGCGATGGATCACCGTTCCATCGCTTTTTTTAACTCAAATGATATTTATCCCATCAGTGCAGATAGCACGATGCCTTTCCAACAACATAGAGATATCTTTTATTTGTCTGGCGTTGATCAAGAAGAAAGTATTTTGGTTTTATTCCCAGACGCTTTTAATGAGGAGCACCGCGAAATGTTATTCCTTCGAGAAACCAACGAACATATTGCTGTTTGGGAAGGTGAAAAACTGACCAAAGAAGCTGCTTTCGAAACTTCGGGAATTAAAAATGTTTATTGGCTAGATCAGTTTGAAAGCACGATGAAGGTCGTTATGGCTCAAGCTCAAAATATATACTTCAACACCAATGAGCATACACGCGCAAACACAGAGGTGCAAACACGTGAAGATCGTTTTATTAAGAAAATTACCAAGAAATATCCTGCTCATGGTGTTCGAAAAAGCGCTACGATTTTACATCGTATTCGTTCGGTAAAAGAGCAAGAAGAAATTGATTTGATGCAAACAGCTTGTGACATCACTAAAAAAGGCGTTCAGCGCGTACTTGATTTTTTGAAACCCGGTGTGATGGAGTACGAAATAGAGGCTGAGATCATGCATGAATTTTTGAGAAGTCGTTCAAAAGGATTTGCGTATACGCCAATCATAGCTTCAGGTAAAAACGCTTGTGTCCTTCATTATATTGAAAACAATGCGAAATGTGAGGATGGAGATGTGATTTTGATGGATTTTGGAGCAGAATATGCAAATTATGCTTCTGATCTAACGCGTTGTTTTCCTGTTAATGGGAAATTTACAGACCGTCAAAAAGCTGTTTATAATGCTGTTTTGAATGTAAAAAAAGAATCAGAAAAATTATTGGTTCCAGGAACGTTTCTTGCAGATTATCACAAAGAGGTAGGTAAATTAATGGAGTTTGAACTATTAGGTTTAGGTTTAATTGATCAAACTGATATCAAAAATCAGGATCCGAATTGGCCGGCATTCAAGAAGTATTTTATGCACGGAACGTCTCATTTTATCGGTTTAGACACGCATGATGTAGGTTTGTGGACAGAGCCTTTGAGAGCGGGAATGGTTTTTACATGCGAACCTGGTATCTACATTCCTGAAGAGAATTTAGGAATCCGTTTAGAGGATGATTTGGTCGTACAATCCAATGGCAGTCCTAAAAACTTAATGGGTAGCATTCCGATTGAAGCTGATGAGATTGAAGATTTGATGCATTAATCACCAAGTGTGAAATCAATTCAATACGAGGGTCAAGACCTTTTTTATAAAATAGAAGGGCAAGGTGCACCAGTTGTGCTGCTCCACGGGTTTTTGGAAAATCATAGTATGTGGAAAGGTATTACTCCCGTTTTAATAAAGATGGGTTGTCAAGTTGTATCAATCGATTTGCCTTGTCATGGCAATAGTCGCTTTTTTGGTGAAGAATGCAGCATGATATATATGGCAAAAGGTGTGGCTGCTATTTTCAATCAAGAAAACATTCAAAACCCCCATCTATTTGGACATTCGATGGGTGGCTATGTCGGTTTGGAATTGCTTAAAATGAGACCTATTCAACTGACTTTAGTCCATTCTAATTTTTGGGAAGATACACCAACGAAAAAAAAAGATCGAAACCGGGTAATAGAAATCGTTAAAAACAATAAAAATCGATTTGTACGTGAGGCTATCCCCAACCTATTTGCACCTGAAAACAGGGATAAGAACCAGTCACAAATCACTACTCTTATTGAACAGGCTTGTCAAATCCCGGCTTATGAAATACAAGCAAGCACAGCGGGAATGCGCGATCGAAATGACAATTCGATGCTTTTAGAAACGAATCCAATTGCCATTATTCACGGTGAAAATGACCCAATCATCCCAACAGAAAAACTAGTCGCAGCCCTGAATGAAGTTTCCAATCCATCTCCTTATTTTCTAATTAAAGATTGCGGTCATATGAGCATTTGGGAGGCTTCGGAAACACTAATTAAATCAATGAATAAACTCATTTTTCCATAAATTAAAATAATTTTGTCCTTTTAGAGTTATAGATTACCGGAAACCAATCCATGCGAAGAAACACAGTATATAACCAATTGATCCTCGGACTCCTTGTCTTTTTGGCTTTTGCTTGCTCTACAGAGAAAGAAGCACTCCTCAATAAAGGTTATCACAATATGACGGCACGTTATAATGGTTATTATAATGCGCGTGTTATCATTGATGAGGCACTGACGGCTTATCGTTTAGATTATCAAGAAGATTATACTGAAATTTTGCCGTTGGATTTGTATCCGACCGAAGCCGATGCGCCGAATATGTTTCCTGAAATGGAAGATGCTATTGAGCGCTGTTCGAAAGTAATTGTGCGTCATAGTATGCCCAATCCAAAAGCGGTTCAGAACAAATCAGATGAACATTGCCGATGGATTGATGACAACTGGCTGGTAATTGGACGAGCGCATTATATCAAGAGAGAATATAAAGAGGCAAAAAGAAAACTAAAATATGTTTCAGAATCCGAGTTTTATCGTGATGAAGCCTCTATCTATGAAGCAAGAATTTGGCTCGCTCGAACGCATATTGCCCTCGGTGAATATCCTGAAGCCAAACGTGTTTTAATTCTGGTTAAAAATTCGATTGACAAAAGCGAAGATAAGGACAAAGAGAAAAAGAAAAAGCCATCTAAACTTGAACGTAAACGTGCCAAGAAAAAAGGCGATAAAAAAGATAAGGGTCCTGCTGAATTTCCTAAAAAATTAAAGGTTGAATATGAGCTTGCAATGGCTGAATTGTATATCGCTCAAGACGAAAACAAAAAGGCAATTGAGCACCTAGAAAATGCTATTGCTTTGGAAAAGTGGAAACGAAAGCGTAGAGCCCGTCACATGTTTGTTTTAGGACAGTTATACGAAATGCAAGGCAATGGAAATCAAGCCGCATTTTATTTTGACAAAGTTTCAAAATCAAATGCTCCTTATGAAATGCGATTCAAGGCAAAGATTCGAAATGCACTGGCTGCAACCGGAGATGCTGAGGGCATTGTTGAAGAGCTTCAAAAGATGCTAAAGGATGGTAAGAATATAGAGTATAAAGATCAAATTTATTATGCACTGGCAGAGATCGACATGAAGAAACCAGATGTGAAGCAGGCTAAAATTAACTACACCTATTCCGTTTTATGGTCGATTAAAAATGATCGTCAAAAAGGACTAAGTTATCTGCGATTAGCCGATATTCACTTTGAAGAAAGGGATTATTTAAGTGCTCAAAAATATTATGATAGTTGCGTAAAAGTATTACCTGAGGATTATGAAGGTTATGAGCGTTTAAAAAATAAAGCCGAAGGCCTGGCAGATCTTGTGATTAATTACGAGATGGTGGAGTTTGAAGATAGCGTTCAGATGATTGGTCGCATGTCTCCTAAAGAAAGAGAGAAATTTATCAAGCAAGTCATAAAAGATATCAAAGCTGAGGAAGAAAGAAAACGTATAGAAGAAGAGCAACGTTTATTGGCGCAGCAAGCTCGTGTTAATCAACAACAAGATGCTGGCGGTGCTGGTGGAAGGAAATGGTATTTTTCAAATCCTAAATTAGTAGCCTCAGGCTTTAATGATTTTAGAACTTTGTGGGGACAAAGGGTATTGGAAGATAATTGGAGGCGAACAAACAAGGCTTCTCTAATACAGGTTTTAGATGAAAATGGAGAACCGGTAGATAGTTTGGCGGAAGATGAACTAACCGTAGATATGCTCCTCGTTGATATACCGCTGACTGAATCTGCTCTAGACTCTTCAAATGTTCGTCTCATAGATGCGCTTTACAACCTTGGAATCATTTACAAAGAGCAATTAAAAGAAGATGTCGAGGCCAAAGGTTATTTCCAACAAGTGGTGGATAAACGCATTGAACATCCAAAAGTATTACCGGCACTTTATCAGCTTTATTTATTACATAATAAAGAAAATAACCCGAAAGCGGAACAGTATAAATCTACCATTATCGGTAATTATCCAGAAAGTGAAATTGCGCAGATACTTAAGGATCCAGAATACCTTAAAAAGAAAGAGATCAAGGATCGAGAAGAATTGTCGGAATACGGTAATGCACTTCGAAATTATCGCCGTCGAAGCTATGGCGTTGTCATTACTGCCTGTAATAAGGTTATACAAAACGAGCCGGAAAATCAATTCTTGCACAAATATTATCTACTAAAAGCCTTTGCAGTTAGTCAAATTAATGCGGGTAATATAGAAGCTATTTCTGCTCCGTTGATCGAATTAGTTGCTCTTGCACCGGAAACGGAAGAGGGTAAACAGGCAGAAATCTATTTGGGTAAATTAAGAAAAGGAGAGGCAATCGTAGATCCATTGGAAGCAGCAGAAGAAAGTCCATATAAATTAGACAAATCAGGCAAGCACTTTTTTGTATTATTCTTTCCAACCAAAGCCGGAAGTGTATTGGATACAAAGAATAAAATTTCTGATTTTAATAAATACTTTTTCAAGCAAGACGCTTTATCCTTGCAAGATGCACCACTTGGTTCCGAGTATCAAGTTTTAGTTATTCGATCATTTGATGATCACGACAAAGCGAATATCTATTTAGCCTCATTCACATCTGACAAAGGCAGAGAAGTGCTAGCGTCAATCCCTGATGACTTTGAATTCGCCTTGATTAATACCGCTAATTTTGGAACGCTCTTTAAAACAAGAGATGTTGACGGTTATCTGCGTTTTTACAAGGCGAACTATTAATGCTGCATTCTTTTCAGAAAGAGATTTTCTATTCAATTACCGTAAAGTTAATTTTGATCTTTAAAAGGATTAACCTGTCGATCGACAACGCTATTAGATGACTCCCCTTGCTTTTAATTCAAGGTATTTATTGATGGTATCGACGGATAGCTTTTCAGGCGTGGTTAAAACGGTCTGAATACCACTCTTGCGTAATTCAAAAGCAATACGCTTTTTATCCATACCATATTTCTCCGCGAAGGTTTTAAAATAGATATCACGTACATATTCTGGCTCCATTTCGGCTGCTTTCGCTACTTCCGTATTCTCGAAAAAGATTACCATCAAAACGTGCAATTGATTGATACGTCTCAATAAAGGCAAGATTCGTTTTAATGCATACTCTGACTCGATATTCGTATACAAAATGATCAAACTGCGGCCTTTTATATGATTGCGAACCCCTTGATAAAGCATTTCAAAATTACCTTCCAGAAATCGGGTTTGCTGTTTATATAAGAGCTCCATAATGCGCTGGAGTTGACGCGCTGATCGCTCAGCTGGCAATTTACTCCCGAGCTTGTCTGAGAAAGTCATCAAACCAGCACGATCGCCTTTTCTCAAGCAGATATTTGAAAACGCTAACGTTGAGTTAATCGCATAATCTAATAAGGTTAATTCGTCAAATGGCATCCGCATACTGCGACTCTTATCAATGATTGAATAGACATGTTGTGCCCTTTCATCCTGATATTGATTTACCATTAGCTCATTACGTCGACTCGTGGCTTTCCAATTAATCGTTCTGATTTCATCGCCCTGCACATAATTCTTGATTTGCTCAAATTCATTATTATGTCCTAATCTTCGAATTTTCTTAATACCAGACATCGCCGTTTTTGCAAATACCTTCAGCTCATATTGCTTCATTTGAATGATGGATGGATAAGTTGCTACTTTTTCCCTTGCTGAAACAACAATTTTACGCTGTGCGAAATGTAATAAGGTTGAGGCATAAACGAATAAATCGTAAAACTCATATACTCCGCGCTCAGTCGGTCGTACTGTATAATGAAACTCTTTGTGATCTCCAGAACTGAATTGATCCCTAAAAGATAAGTCTCGCAATTGAAGTTGTTTTGGTCCATTTTCATAAACACTGACACTCACTGCAAAAGGATATTGACTTTCTAAATGGATACTTACTTTATTATCGTCCCCCAAAGACATGGGGTTGGTCAATTTTCGACCGCCAGTAATCGGTGCTTTTTTAATAAAGAGAACAAAAATCTCTAATAGGAGAATACCAACAGTCAATGCTAAAAGCAGCTGACCCAATATAAAGGCAATGGGCCATACAAATCCCATAACCAACACCACTACCACAATTAATATGGCAATAAAAAAACGATATGAAAGGAATAATCCGCTAAGCAATCTCATTCAAAAATCCACTAACGTGGTACTTCAATTTCGTGAACAATCTCCTTAATTAAATCCTCAATTGATCCACCTTCCATTTCAGCTTCTGGTGTCATAATCAAACGGTGGTTTAATACATGAGGTGCAACGAATTGTACGTCGTCTGGAATGACAAAATCACGACCATTGATTGCTGCTAGTGCCTTTGATGCCTTTAGCATAGACAAAGAAGCACGTGGTGAACCTCCCAAATATAATTTTACATGGTTTCGCGTTGCATTTGAAATCTCGGCTATATACTTTAATATTTGATCCTCTATCTTCACCTGTTCAATAAGCTCCTGTACTTTCTTTAGGTCAGAAGCTGTAAAAACAGAATCAATACTTTCTAAACTTGGTGATTGAATCTGGTTTTTATATCGCTTTAAGATTTCCTGCTCATCGGCTAGGCTAGGATAGTCAATTTTAATCTTGAATAAAAAACGATCCAACTGAGCCTCGGGTAAATTATAGGTCCCCTCCTGCTCTACTGGATTTTGAGTAGCTAAGACTATGAATGGAAACTCCATTTTATACACCTTAGAATCATAAGAAATCTGGCGTTCTTCCATGACCTCAAATAAAGCGGCTTGCGTTTTAGCCGGCGCACGGTTAATCTCATCAATCAAAACAATATTTGAAAAAACAGGCCCTTTTTGGAAATTAAAGGTTGCATCTTTCATATTGTAAACTGACGTTCCAATTACATCTGAAGGCATCAAATCTGGTGTAAACTGAATCCTTGAAAAATCAACTGACAGTGTATTTGAAAGTACTTTTGCCATTAAGGTTTTTGCCACTCCTGGCACCCCTTCTAATAAAACATGGCCATTAGAGAAGATCGATATCAGTAAAAGGTCAACCATATCTTGTTGTCCAATTACAAATTTTCGAATCTCACCTTTGGTAGCCAATACTTTTTCACGGATGAAACCTAGGTTTAATCCAGGCGAAAAAGAATGACTTACTTGAGACGCATATCCCACACCAGCCGATTCAGATTGAGATGCGCTTTGCGTCTCTCCTGCGGGTGCGCTTGCACTTGTGTCTTCTAAAGCAGAAGCGGAAGGTGTTTCTTGTCCTTCAGCGCCGCTTGATTGTTCTGCTCCTGATTGCAAAGGTTGTTTATCTTCAGGTGGATTTGTATTATTATTTTCTTCCATCATCTACAGGTTTTGTAAAAGTTCTCGATTAGTTTATAAAGGCTGACGAGCTCGTCATCAGAGACAATTGCCTGATTCTTTAATTGGTCAAAAGTCTCAAAAATATGTTTCAGTTCTTTTTTTGAAACTTGAGACTTCATGACCAGCTTGTCAATAAATTTATCATTAATTTTTTGGGCATGAATATAATAGCGGTTCGCAATGGAATTCAGGAATGTTTTTTCCATCAAACGCACCAGCTTTCTATGTTTTTTCTCTTGCAAGTAGAGCGATGACAAGGTATTGATATATTGCAATGACGTATTTTCCTTTGACTCCGCCGCTGGAACAATTCTTTGCATTCGTTTTCCTTTAAAAAGCGCATATAGAATGGCGGCTGCAACTAACACAATAAATGCCCAGAACAATGGTGGATTATTGGTGATGAATTGTAAAATACTTTCTCGTTTCTTGCCATCGTTTCCGCCACCTTCTCCATCTTCACTTGAACGATCGCTATAATAGTCAAGACTATATCTATCCCACTGAACACGGCCAGGAGGAATATGACGCATTACGTTTTCTGCATATTGAAATCCGTCTCGACGCATCATCGCAACATTCGTGAATACATAGGGGGTTGAAATCAAATACAAAGCCCCATCTCCATGAGTTAATTTTACGAAGTTAACCTCATCTTTGCTCGTCTCGCCAAGTGTGACAAGTGTGTCCGGCTCTATGTATAAAAATTCATCCGTATCAAAGGTTTTCCAGATATGGATCGAATGTGAATTATTATAGATGTAGTCAAATTGATACCGTTTTGCTGCTAGATCAGGATGTTGAAATTTCAAATACAAGGTTGAATCGTAAATGTCTTCATTAAAAATCCAGTCAGGGTCATAAAATAACTTCGCTCTTAATTCATATGGAAACGATTCTGTCGCTATAAATGCTGAATTTCCGGCCGCCACAAAATCCATTAAGTAATTGGTCGACGAATCTGATAAATAGTTTTTACCGCCAACAAAAAAATAGATATCATTAACGTCAGGATCGTCTTCTAAAGATTCTTCTAGTCGGGTATCCAACTCTAAAAAATTACCAAACATTCCATTTGTATCCAACAACTCTTTCAGCATATAGGTACCATAAGGTCCTTTATCATTAGGCTGGTATGTTTCGAACCAATCATCAGAAACGTAAGTTTCTTCCCTTGGAACAGCGACGAAATAAAGAATAACCGTAAATAAAATGACGGCTCCTCCAATGATTCCTATTTTGCTTGCTTTACTCAATTATTTGACCCCCAATTTGTCTAAAAAGCGTGTGAAATTTGGTTTGACCTCTTCAAATTTAGACGCGTCGATTTCACGCTTTCCATACCAAATAAATTCAAAATAGGTCACCGAAATCATAAAGTCTTCATAACCCATTTTGCCCGTCATTTCGCTCAAGTAGTGAAAGTTTGTTTTTTCCTTTTCCCAGTGAATCGATCCTTTCTCCGCCAAACCGCGCACTACAAAAATGAAATAGATACGAACGGCGCCTCGATAATCACCATTCTGGAGCGCTTCTTGAAGCAAACGTTGTAATTCAGTAAGTGGAATTTCAGTTGGATTAACATCTTCAATATCCGAAACTTGTGTAACATCTATCTTCTGACCTTTTCGCTCAGCATTCATAAATAAATAGAAAATGAGTACCAATAAAGCCACAACAAAGACGCCCAAAAGAATATATCCCAAAATACCGAGTCCCCCAAAAGAAGGTGTTTCTACATTTGCGTTCGATTTTGGCGGTGTTTGATAAGTTCTATTTTCGCGCGGTTGTCCATCATATCCATTCCCCTGACCGTCGCCCTGGCCACCACCCGTTCCGCCGCCATCACCATAACGCCTTCTTTCCTGCTCATATTCCTCGTCATTTTCATAAGTCCATTTTCTACCCGGACCTTCCTCTACTCCTTCATAACGAATACCGTCGCGAATTTCTTGCCATTTATTTTGATCGAGACCATGATCATATAAATCATCATCCTGACCAAAAATTGGCCAAGTCAGAAGGGTCACTATGACTAATAACCACTTATTCAAAATCTAGTTTTGTTTCAAAGTTCCTGTTACGTTTACCGAATTTATCCAGACGTTGATAAAGTCCTTTTGCTGTCTTACGCTCTTGCACAGAATGATAGGACATTCCGAAAGAAATCATTGCAATGGAAATGATAAAGAAAAAATAGAGCATGTAAAAAAAGACATTAAACGCTTGAATAATTATCGCATAATCATCAAAAGAGGTAATGATGACCTGTTCCAAGAAATCATCTAGAATAAAAATGATGCCCATCTCCATCGGATTATGCAGAAGGAAAAAGAATATGACAGTTACCGCTATTAAGGCCATAAACGCAACTAACCCATCTCCATATCCCCCCTTACCTAAATCGAAACAGCGTCCAAAGGCGGTGAAAAAGTTTGTATTTTCTTCAATAATAATGGCCGGAATCATATTAATAAATGGCCCTATTAGTGCTAGAAAAACGAGTAATATACCCGGCGTAAAGATGAAAATGGCAAAGAGCATTAAGGCATACATATAGATCCATATTAAATGCTTACCCAAAAACTTAATGAAGCGTGATAATACTCGATCTTCCTCTTCATCCTTCATCACAAAAAACCCTGCAGCGACTATCATAGCCAGCGGAACAGCCCAACCTAAAAGCTTATAATACTCAAAATATCGGCCGGTTCCAAACAAAATCCCAAATGAATGATACCAATAATAGCTATGGTTAAAACGAGACCAGTCCCAAGCAAAAACAATGATTGTCAAAATCACGGCAAGAGGAAAAATCAAACTGAAAAAGATACGACTGAGTTTGCTCATCTTAGCAATCATCAAGGTAAATGTATCGGTAAACACCTCGCCAGGTTTTCGAATTTTAAACCAATTCATTTTACGCTGTGGAATATATCTTGGGACCTCAACTACTTCAATTTTTTCAGGGTAACGACGCGCTACTATAAACGGGTAAATCACGTAATAAGCGATAATTAAACTAAATGAAACTAGAATAATCGTGAGCTTCACAAAGGTCGGCATTTCTTGATACCATCTCGTAACAAAACTCTCTAATGCACCTGCCATAATAAATACGGGGACAAGACTCAGCAAAATAGTCAATCCCCGTTTAGCAGAAAAAATTAAGGATTGAACACGAGAGTAGGATCGTGGGAATATTAAACCGTTTCCGACTGTTAATCCGGCTGCCCCAGCAATAACTATAGCTGAAATCTCAAAGGCACCATGTATCCAAATGGTTAAAAAAGTTGTAAATAACAGCCCTTTTGCTTTAAACCACCATTGGAATGCACCTACCATGATACCATTGGAAAGTAAGACCCAGAAAGTCCCTAGCGTAAAAAGAATTCCACCGGAAAAAGCGAGAAAAGCAACACGAATATTATTAAACGTAATTTGAAAAAACATGGAACCGCCTTGCGAATCACCATATACATCCATCGGTTTGCCTGCTTCAATATTGGCCTCTGTCATTTCAATATATCCATCACCAAGAACGATACTCGCAAAATCAGGATCATATTCAGTTGATATCACGCCAACTATGGCCGCTAACACAAAGAATAAAAATGCGGTTAACATGTTATAACGAGCACGATAAACTTCTAGCGGAACGGTTTCGGTCCAGAATTTTACAAAACTACCCAATGGTTGTTTCCGTTGCTTATACAAGCTCGTAAAGACCCGTTGTGATAATTGATTTAAATAAACTCGAACCGATCGTCTTGGGTAAAAGGTTCGAGCATAAGAAAGATCTTCTGTAATTTCAGTAAATAACTGAGATACCTCATCCGGATCATTGTTCTTATTTAAGGACAATTTCTCGAATCGAGCCCACTTTTTTTTATTCTGTTTTATGAAATCTGTCTCTTTCATACGTGCTTAAACAAGTAGCTTGTGTCTGGGACCCGTAAAAATAGCATTTTTTTCGCTAAGCTATAGTCTGCAGGTCGCAATGGTTATAAAATGGTGCTGTCTTAAAGAATTGTCATTTCATCGATGATTTCCAAGTCCTCAACGAAAAAAAATCACCTCGATAGAATAGAATTCATTATTATTGTTGATATAAAACCAATTTAAACAAAATGTTAAAAGAATTTAAGAATTTTATCATGACAGGGAATGTCCTTGAACTGTCAATAGCCGTTATTTTGGCAGGTGCTGTAGGTACTGTTATAAAGGGATTTACGAATGACATCATGATGCCAATTATTGGGCATTTTACTGGTGGAGTAGACTTCTCTGATCTAAAAATCATTTTATCAGAGGCTGTTACTGACGCAACAACGGGTGATGTGACAACTCCAGAAAACGCCATTCTTTACGGTAACTGGATCAATGCAATCATCAACCTCATATTGGTAGGTTTTGTTTTGTTTATAATTGTCAAAGCATATAACAAAACTAAAAAGAAAAAAGAAGAAGCTCCTGCAGCTCCACCAGCACCTTCTAATGAAGAAGTTTTGTTAGGGGAAATCAGAGATCTATTAAAGAAGTAAATTAATATATAGGGGCGAATGTTCTATTTACCCCTTTTTTCTTAGCATAACAAAAACATAAAATGAAAAAAATACTACTACTGGTTTTGGTCGGTTGTGCAACTATGGCCATGACCCAAGTAACCGAAGGAGAAAAAGATCTTGTCTCAGTAAGCAAAGACACGGTTGATGGATGGAAAAAGGGAGGTTATTATGCTTTAAATGGATCTCAAGTGAGTTTAACAAACTGGGTTGCCGGTGGACAAAACTCCATTGCCATTAATAGCTTATTCGGCTTGTATGCCAACCTTAAAAAAGGAAATATGACTTGGGAAAATTCCTTTGACTTTGGTTATGGCATCATGAATCAAAGTAGAAATATTTTCCAAACGGATGGTGATAAGTGGATCAAGACGGATGACCGTATTGACATTACGTCAAAATATGGACAAAAGGCATCTGAAAAATGGTACTATGCAGGATTGATGAATTTTAGAACACAATCTACGGCTGGTTATGATTATGGAATTGATGACGTTACTGAAATTTCTGGTTTTTTAGCTCCTGCTTATCTTCTCGGAGCGTTGGGTATGGATTACAAACCAAATGACAAATTCAGTCTATTTGTTGCGCCTTTAACTTCTAAATTTACCTTTGTCAATGATACGATCTTAGCAAATGCTGGTTCATTTGGTGTTCAAGGTGCTGAAATTGATCCAATTTCAGGAATCTATACTCCAGGAAAAAAATTGAGAACAGAATTTGGTGGATACATGCGTATGCAATACAAGACTAAATTGGCCGAAAATATTTCTTTCACAACAAAATTAGACTTGTTCTCAAATTACTTGAACAACCCAGAACGAATTGATGTCAACTGGGAAAACTTGCTAGAAATTAAGTTGTGGAAGTTCTTATCAGCAACCATCACAACACACCTTATTTATGATGATGATATTGACATTACAACATCTGATAACGACGGAAATGGCACTGGGCGTGGGCCTCGTGTGCAATTCAAAGAGGTTTTTGGATTGGGTCTTTCTTGGAAATTTGACCAATAAAAATTTAGATAAAGGTACTCAGTGCTGCTAAAGCGCTGGGTACTTTTGATTTATTAGCACATTAATTTTACCTTTGTTGTACCTAACCAAGGTGATTGAAATTTACACGAAATGAATTTTATTAAACTAACCGCTAATAACTTGACAAAATTGTTGGCTATTTTGATCCTGATCATCGGATGGCAAATAAATGCATTTGCTGACTTTTCGATTGAAGGTCATTATCAAGGTAAAAAACTCTATGTCCAAAGTCCTTTGGATGAAGATGGTTTTGGTTTTTGTATCAAAAAAGTAACCGTCAACGGAAGTATTATTCCTGTTGATACCTATTCAAGTGCATTCCAAATTGATCTGAGTGAATATAATATTGAAATTGGTCAAGAGGTGATTATTGTGTTTGAACATGACTCGGGTTGTCGACCAAAAATTATCAACCCTGAAGTCTTAAGACCAAAAAGCACATTCGTTTTGGAAGACATTAGCTGTACATCAAATGGCGAATTGTCTTGGTCTACAACAAACGAAACAGGAAAACTGAACTTCTTAATTGAGCAATATAAATGGAATAAATGGGTGGTTATTGGTGAAGTAAATGGAATGGGTACACCTGAAAAACACGATTACAATTTTAAGGTTTTACCGCACTCTGGTGAAAACAAAGTGAGACTTGCACAAATTGATAACACGAGTAAAAAACGGGTTACGGAGTCCGTCACCTTTTCACCTGATTTACCATCTCCAAAAATTAATGTACTTAAAGAAGAGAAGCTAATTGAATTTGTAGCTGATAAAAATCGAATCAAGACAAAGTACGAAATCTTTGATGCTTATGGTAATATCGTTAAAAAAGGATTTAATGATGAGGTTAGTTTTGCTAATTTAAAACCTGGTGTATACCATGTAAATTACGACAATAAAAATGATCGTTTAGTGGTTCGCTAACACAACTATAAAAATTGAAAAAACGGCAATCGCATATAACGATTGCCGTTTTTTTGTGCAGAGTGTTGATCTGTTCTGACGTAAAATGGTATGGTTATCAATTGTTCACCAGCTCCGCACACTTCTTTATGTCAAGATTAAAAAAAGGTAACCTTTTCTTTTTTAACGCAAGGAATAGAATTATTATTTTCACAATCAACTGATAATTTCAAGTTTGCCGCTTGAAACCACCATTTTTTAACCTATAATTCTTATTTTAACCTCTTCATTTGCACATTGATGCGGCTTTTTTTATTCATAGAACTTTGCTTTGGTTTTTTCCAAATGACTTTTGCTCAGAACAAAATCTGGGAGTTTGAGCGCAAGTCAATGACTGATGGGCTGTCCAATACCTATGTCAGCGACATCATGAAGGATTCCAAAGGATTTATTTGGGTAGCTACGCATAATGGACTGAACAAATTCAATGGCTATACTTTTGGCACCCAAACTTCTCCACTATTTTCATACACTCGCACATGACCTGAAGAACTTCCTCCTCCGTCATTACGTCGCGCTCCAATGGCAACGCGATCACCTGCATTGTTTATACTTACCCCTGAACCAGACCAGTCGTAGGCCAATTCACCATCAATATCTGATCCTATTTGAGTCCAAACACCCCCGGAAAACTCGTATACTCTTGCATGACCTGCGTCTATTCCGGCTTCATCATTTCGTTCACCTCCTGCAACTAAGACTGTTCCGTCTTCGTTTAAATCAACTGAAATCCCAAAGAGATCTCCTGCTGCTTCGCCATTAATGTCTCCCCCAATCTGAGTCCAAACTCCAGCAATTAACTGAAAAACACGAACTTCTGCAGCATTAGCACCTGTATCATCATTATTTTTTGCTCTAACTGCCACTGTGGTTCCGTCATCGCTTATACTCACCGACGATCCAATACGATCATCAGCTCCAATTCCATCTATATCTCCACCTAATTGAACCCATGTTCCTGCAGAATTTTCAAATACTCTTGCATGACCTGCGTCGATTGCTGCATCATCATTTAATTCTGCCCCAATCACAACATAATTACCATCGGCACTCATATCTATTGCGCTTCCGCTTCTGTCTTGTGCCACTTCACCGTCTATATCTAAACCAATTTGGAACCAATCCCCCTGAGCAGAAAGTTGAAATGGCAGAATTGCCAACAATAAGAAGAATGAGAATAAAATAGATTCTCTTTTGAACATAACTCTCTTTTATTTACTTTTTCAAACACGCATGGGAGTGCGATTATTTAAACGCATCGACAAAATCACGAATGAAAGTTCGGAGTATTGTTTATTTTCGAAGAAAATTCAGTGTTTAGTCCTATTTTAACACTAACCAGTATCAAATTAAGTCAGTTAATGTACTGAGTCCATATTTTTTAAGACGGTTCAGACCCTTTGTTGAATGCCCAATGTGATTTAAGACACCATATTCGCAAGCAAAAACAACTACTATTGTTCTCTATGGAAAATTCAACTGCTACATTTATTTTCATCATCGTGATGCTTCACATCGCAGCAGGAATAGCTTACCTCGCGTATAAAATGCGTAAGAAATAAGTTTATACTTTGACAAGACCAATAATCGTGTCGCCTTCTTCAAGGTCTGCAACTAGGTTTGAACTGCTTTCTAGGTGATCAAAACCGATTCCTTCTGCTAGTACTTCATTGCAGATATAATCCTTATTTGATTCAATTGCCGCCTTGATTTTTTCATTCGCATCAATCGTAAGTTGGATGCGGTCCATAACTTCTAAGCCACTTTCTTTTCTGTAATTCTGAATACGGTTCACCAATTCTCTCGCGATCCCCTCACTTTTTAAGCCTTCAGAGATCGTAATATCCAGAGCTACGGTGATTCTACCCTCACTGGCTACTAACCATCCAGGGATATCCGCTGTTGATATATCAAAATCCTCTAACGTCAACTCAACCTGTGTTCCATCAATATCTCCAGACCAACCACCCGTTGACTCTACTTTAGAGATGTCGGCTCCGGTCCATTGATTAACCATGCCAGCAATCGCTTTCATTTGTTGACCATAACGTGGACCAATTAGCTTAAAGTTCGGTTTGATCTTTTTTACCAAGACACCTTCAGTATCGGTTAATAATTCGATCTCTTTGATATTTGTCTCCGATAAAATTAAATCCTGTACATCCTCAATTCGTCTTGTAAAATCAGCATCCAAAACTGGAACCATAATTTTCTGAAGCGGTTGACGTACTTTAATCTGTTCGCCTTGACGCAGGCTAAGTACCATTGATGAAACTTTTTGCGCAATGCTCATTTTCTCCTCTAAATCAATATCAATTTCAGCTTCATTTGCCTTGGGGAAATCAGCCAAGTGAACAGACTCCACTTCGTGTCTTCCAGTGATGCTATTCAGATCAGAGAATAACTGATCCATATAAAATGGAGCAATTGGTGAGCCTAAAATGGCAACCGTTTCTAAACAAGTGTATAGCGTTTGATACGCCGATATTTTATTCTCCGTATAATCGCCTTTCCAGAATCTACGGCGGCAAAGTCTCACATACCAGTTGGATAATTCATCCGTAACAAATTGTTGAATTAAACGACCCGCTTTAGTAGGTTCATAGCTGTCAAGGGCATTTTTTACGTCTTTTATGAGAGAGTTTAATTTTGATAAAATCCAACGATCAATCTCAGGTCGATTCTGAACAGCAGGCTCAGCAAATGTAAACCCGTCAATATTGGCGTAAAGCGAAAAGAATGAATACGTATTGTACAAAGTTCCAAAAAACTTACGATGCACTTCTGTTATTCCCTCCGAATCAAACTTGAGGTTATCCCATGGCTGGGCATTGGTGACCATATACCAGCGTGTAGCATCCGAACCATAAGTTGAAAGTGTCTCGAAAGGTTCAACTGTGTTGCCCTTTCTCTTTGACATCTTTTGTCCGTGTTTATCTTGCACAAGACCATTGGAAATAACGTTTTTATAGGCTACTGAATCAAAGACCAATGCTGCGATAACATGCTGCGTATAAAACCAACCTCTTGTTTGATCTACACCTTCCGCGATAAAATCAGATGGAAATCCTTTACGATCGTCTATTAATTCTTTGTTTTCAAATGGGTAATGGTGCTGTGCATAAGGCACCGATCCAGAATCAAACCAAACATCAATTAAGTCTGCCTCACGTTGCATTGGTTTCCCTGTTGGAGAAACCAAAACGATTTGATCAACATAGTTCTTATGCAAGTCAACTTGATCATAGTTCTCCGTAGACATGTCACCAGGGTTAAATCCAGCAAGAGGATTGGCTTCCATTAAACCTGCCTCAACGGCTTTTTGCGCTTCTTCTTTTAATTGCTCTATTGAAGAAATACAGATTTGCTCCGTTCGGTCTTCGCTGGTCCAGATTGGAATAGGGATACCCCAATAACGTGAACGCGATAAATTCCAATCGTTTGCATTCTTTAACCATTCTCCAAAACGTCCCTCTCCTGTTGATTTCGGGTGCCAATTTATGGTGTCGTTTAGTTCCATTAATTTCTCACGATTGTCTGAAACATTAATAAACCATGAATCTAAAGGATAATAGAGGATTGGTTTATCTGTTCTCCAGCAATGTGGGTACGAGTGTTCGTATTTTTCAATCTTAAAGGCTTTGTTTTCGATCTTTAACTTTAAGGTTAATCGCTCATCAACGCTTAAATAGTTTTTCAGATCAGCAATGATTTCCTTTAAGTTTTCTTTTTGCTTTTGGAACTCAGTAGCCGTTTCGGCATCTGACAAATATTCTGCCTTAACATATTCATCACCAAAACCAAAAATAGGATCGCTCACTTCTTTTCTAAAACGACCTTGAAGATCTACCAAAGGAACCGGTTGCTCATTTTCGTCTAAAATTAATAGCGGTGGAACACCTGCATCCTTAGCTACAGCGGCATCATCCGCACCGAAAGTAGGTGCTGTATGGACAATTCCTGTTCCATCTTCGGTTGTTACGAAATCACCTGGAATGACAACAAATGCTTTATCTGCATCCTCATATGGGAGTGCAAAATCTAATAATTGTTCATATTTGATTCCTGTCAAGTCAGCTCCTAAACACTCCTCAGCAATATAATAAGGGACTTTCTTATCTCCAGCAGCATAAATTAGATCCGCTTCGTTTTCTACTGCTTTGAATTTTTTCCCAAATTGTTTGCCAATCAAATTTTTAGCCAATATGACTTGAATCGGTTCGTGCGTATATTGGTTATATGTCTTTACCAATACATACTCAATTTTAGGTCCAACAGTAAGCGCTGTATTCGACGGTAAAGTCCATGGTGTAGTTGTCCAAGCCAAGAAATACAGTTGATTCAAATCAGCAGAATCAAAGGGTACCGTTTGATCTGATTTCACCTTAAATTGCGCTACACATGTTGTATCTTTTACATCTTGATAAGCACCTGGCTGGTTGATTTCATGACTACTTAATCCTGTTCCTGCTTTTGGTGAATAGGGCTGTATTGTGTAGCCCTTATACATTAAGCCTTTGTCATAAATCTGTCCGAGCAACCACCAAACTGTTTCCATGTATTTGCTCGTATAAGTAATGTATGGATCCTCCATATTTACCCAATAGCCCATTTTTTCGGTTAGCTTATTCCATTCATCCGTAAAACGCATGACGGACTCACGACAAGCTTTATTATATTCCTCAACAGAAATCTTCGTTCCAATGTCTTCTTTCGTGATTCCTAGTTCTTTTTCAACCTTTAGTTCGACAGGTAATCCGTGTGTATCCCAACCTGCTTTTCGGTTAACTTGAAACCCTTGTAAAGTCTTATATCGACAAAAGATATCCTTGATCGTCCGCGCCATAACGTGATGAATACCTGGTAGGCCATTTGCAGAAGGAGGACCTTCTGTAAAAATAAAAGGTGGCTGACCTTCTCGGGTATCAATGCTTTTTTGAAATACGTCATTGGCTTTCCATTTTTCTAGAACGGTTTCAGCTACGTTAGGGAGGTTAAGCCCATTATATTCAGGATACTTTTTACTCATATTTGTCTGCGCTAAAATTGAACCGACAAAAATAGTGATTTTTTTGAGGAATACGCGTTGAAATCATTGAATCAGACAGTGATGCAGAACTATAGAAATAATTTAATCGGAATCTATTCCCAACTGACAATTTTAAGGTTTCCATCATCGCCAAAAGGACCTTGCTGATGGCCGTCTACTTTGGGTCGCCACAATGCGCCACCTTCACCTCCATGATTTATGATAAAAACCTGATCAAAATAAGGTTTTGCTTCTGGCGTTATATGCACGGTGATATCACCACCATTACCGCCTTTACCACCATATTTACTGATACCCCCTTTTCCACCCACAGAATAAATTTCCAAAAATCCTTTATCAACGGGTAAGTATTTCTGGATAGAATCTCCCGTTTCCAATTGAATTTTGACGTCTAAAAAGCGTTGATGATTGAGTGTGTCCAATAGTGAAATATAGACGTGCATATCAGGTCCTCTTCCCCCAATTATATTAGGGTCACTATTATTCGTTAGTGTTTGTGCATTGTCAATAAACTCTATATTAACCCTATTGGTTAAAGGAATTTTTCGATAACCATTATCCGTATTTGCTCGCGGATCATAACCGTCTTCACCCTTAAAATATACCTTCTGTGTAACGTCATATCTTATGGGTAAAGTGATCGAATAACTGATTCGTTTTTTTCTTCTAAGGGATATGGAAAATTTAATGGAAGGTTGTGCAAAATGATTATCCAAAATCAATAACTTCATTTCTGTCCTCGACTTCTCATAAATCGCCGCACCACCCTCAATCTCAAAATTATAATCAGCAAAATTGATATTCATATTGGATTCTGATGACAATATCTGAGATGAATCTTTTAAAACTGTAGCGATGGTGATCGGAATAATATTGCCTGGAATAATCTCACTTTTATCAATAATTAGTTCACAACGTGCAATTTTCTTTATCAAGCCAGGCTTTATAAAAGATGTCAAACTCAATAAGAGTCCAATGAAAAAAATAATACGTATTAAAGGCATAAATTGGTTATCAAAAGAAAGGTTTTTAAGGCGCATTTTCTTTTGCTTCTTGCTTTTTCCTTTTCTTCTTGTATGGTCTAACGATTAAATGTAGCCCATTATTGTAACGGAAGTAATTCCATGTCCAATTTACAAAGACAACAACTCTGTTACGGAACCCGACAAGCAACATCAAATGCACAAACATCCATACCAACCAAGTAAAGGTTCCTTGAAACTTGAATTTTTTCAATTCAACGACCGCCAAATTTTTACCAACAGTTGCCATGGACCTCTTATCATTGTAAATGAATGGCTTAACCTCTTTCTTACGGGACATACGATTGAATACTTTAGCCATATGCTCCTTGCTGCATTGCTACTGATGCCAGCATTGGCAATCCCTTTGGATATTCCTCTGACTGTATTAATGCAGCATCTCCTAAAATATAAACATCTTCATTCCCATTGAGTCTGCAATAAGCATCAGTAATAATGCGGTTTCCTTTCCCGAGTGCATTGGCTTCTATTCCGCTTGGTGGATTCCCTTTCACCCCTGCCGCCCAAATCAGTGTCTCGGTTTGAAAGTTTGTCCCATTAGTAAAGACAACGTCATTTTCATACCCTTCCACAAATGTTTTAGTCCAAATATGAACACCTAATTTTTTGAGGTATGCATGTGCTTTCTCAGAGGACTTTTCATCCATAGCGGCTAGTACTCGGTCAGAAGCAAGAACAAAAGGTGCAACAATGGCTGAAAAGTGTGATAATTATTCTTGTCGATTAAAACAACCTGATAGTGATTGGAATTGATTTGTCTGGCTAATCTTAGTCCGGCAAATCCCGCACCAATTACCACAACACGCGGTAAATCTATTGTTGGGATATTCATGTGACCAGTTTTGACAAATTTACAAAGTTTATACCTGAAACTGTTGGAAATTTAAGGTTGATTTTTGATTAAAGTGTCGGATAAAAAGCATCTTTAATATGATCTACCTTGGTCTCACCATTGTGAATGAGAATGGAAACAATATCAAATCTCACCTCCTCATCCATATTATGAGTTTCGACATAATCTTGGGCAACCTGAATGATCGCTCTTTGTTTGCTTCTGGTCACCGTTTTTTCGGGCCCAGCCATAAATGGATTGCTCCTTGTCTTGACCTCAACAATAACGATTTCATTCTGGTCTTTGAGTATCAAATCAACCTCGTTTCGACCAAATCGGTAATTCTTTTTTAAAATTTTATTGCCTTTTTTTAAGAGATATTCAAGGGCAATTTCCTCACCCATTATCCCCAATTCATTGTGATCAGCCATTGCCTATCAAATTTTATGAGACTTTTGCCTCGATTAATAAATAAAATGGGGTTGTTTTGGTTGAACGAATATACGAAAGGCTATTAAATTCTTAATTAGAATCAATCAGAAATGTTTAGCTTTGGTAACAAATCAATAACCGACCATTATATTCACAGATATGATAAAAATGTGGAAAGGCATAGCATTAACGGTATTTCTAGGCATAACTACATTGGGCTTTGGACAACAATATTCATTTAAGAAGAAATTTGGAACACAAAAAAATGCTATGTATTTCTATTGGGGATACAACCGCTCCATCTATTCAAAAAGTGATGTGCGTTTTTACAGTCCGGATTATGACTTTACAGCTGTGAATTTGGAGGCTTCTGATAGACCTTCTACTAAATTTTCAGAATATGTCAATCCTAGCACACTCACCGTGCCTCAATTCAATGTGCGATTAGGCTGGTACTATAAATTTCGCTGGGATGTCTCCATTGGATATGATCACATGAAATATGTGATGGACCGCAACCAAAATCTATACCTCAGCGGAAATGCCGGAGAGACAACAACAAGTCAATTAAATGGCGTGTATGATGAGAGCAATGGTATGGTGCCCATTCGATATGATGATTTACACTATGAAAACACCAATGGACTCAATTATATCTCATTTCAATTAAATAATACGGCTCCAATATACAAAACAAGAGACCTACGTTTCGCAGTAATGAGAAGAGCTGGTTTTGGTTTTGGACCGGTTGTAACCCAAACAGATTTTAACTGGGATGGTCAAGAGTATCATTCGGGCCAGAAATTAAAATTGGGCGGTTACGGTCTCTCTGTCCATGGAGGTCTTCGTTTTGACTTTTTTAAGCATTTCTTTTTGCAATCAAATTGGTCGACTGGCTTTATCCACCTACCAAAAAACGCAACCATCATAGAGTTAGACCATTTTTCGGAACACAAATTTGTTTATGCTGAATGGCAGCTTCTTGGCGGATTTATACTCTATATCCGTACCAAAAACGATTGCGATTCTTGCCCAGATTGGCATTAACAAATCCATCTATTTTTTGTGAATTCTCAAGCAGAATGGGATGAATTGCCAAATTCGTCCTTAAATTCGCAACATGAATTTCATTGATACGCATACGCATTTATTTACTCCTCAATTTGATGAAGACCGAACAGCTGTTGTTGAAAATGCTATAAACGCTGGCGTTGATAAGTTGCTATTGCCAAATATCGACCTGAACTCTATTGAGGCAATGCATCAGTTAGTTGAGCAATTTCCAAAGCATTGTTATCCTATGATGGGATTGCATCCATGTTCGGTGACTGCCAATTGGGAAAATGATTTAGCGATCATCAAATCTTGGTTAGATAAAAAAGATTATTGTGCGATTGGTGAAATTGGTATGGACCTTTATTGGGATAAATCCACGTCAGAGTTTCAAAAAAAAGCTTTTCAAAGGCAAATTGAATGGGCAAAAGAGATGCACTTACCTGTTGCCATTCACGTGAGGGATGCTTTTGACGAAACACTTGCGATATTGGATGAATTGAATGATGATCATTTAACGGGCGTATTTCATTGTTTCACGGGTACATTAGAACAAGCACATCACATCCTTAATTACGGCGGATTCAAATTAGGTATGGGAGGCGTCTTGACATTTAAGAATAGTGGTCTCGATAATGTCATTGAAAAAATCGACTTGAAACATTTAATACTCGAAACCGATTCACCTTATTTAGCGCCCACCCCAAAAAGAGGGAAACGAAATGAGAGTAGCTATATTACCTATATTGCCAGTAAATTAGCGTCTGTGAAAGACTGCTCAATTGAAGAAATAGCTGAACAAACCAGCAAAAACGCGGTAGAATTGTTTAAAACGGTTGAATAAGTGAAACCAACCGTTAAATCAATTTGACCTAAGTAATCGATTTATAAATTGTTAATTTGTGAAAGACATGCAAAACCCAGAGGTTCTAATTATTTACACCGGCGGAACGATAGGCATGGTAAATGATCCTGAAACCGGCGTATTAAAACCTTTTGACTTTGAGCACTTATATAATAGTGTTCCTGAGCTCAAACAGTTTGACTATAAATTAGAAGCTTTGTCAATGGATAAACCCATTGACTCATCAGAGATGAATCCGACGATTTGGGCGCGCATAGCAACCACGATCTTTGACAACTATGTTAACTACGACGGCTTTGTCGTTCTCCACGGCTCGGATACGATGGCCTATACCGCATCAGCACTTAGCTTTATGCTTCAAGGAATTAAAAAACCGGTTATTTTAACTGGCTCACAATTACCAATTGGTCAAATTCGAACAGACGGCAAGGAGAACCTCATCACCGCTATTGAAATTGCAGGACTAAAGAATAAAGACGGAGAAGCGCTTGTTCAAGAAGTGGCCCTCTATTTTGAATACTCTTTGTACCGCGGAAATCGGTCGCAAAAAATGAGTGCTGAAAATTTTGAAGCGTTTAATAGTGCTAATTATCCGCATTTAGCTGAAGCAGGGTTGAATTTGAGTTTTAATAGAAACGCTTTGCTTCGATCGGATAAATCTGCACCAGAATTATTTACCGCCTTTAGTGATGAAGTCGCCTTATTAAAACTCTTTCCCGGCATGCCAGTCGGACCATTAAAAGCTGTTTTTAATCCTGAAAAAGTAAAAGGAATTGTACTCGAATCCTTTGGTTCAGGAAATACATTTGCCAATCCAGCATTTGAGCAATTATTAAAAGACTATATCCATAGTGGCGGCATTGTTTTAAATATTACGCAATGTATAACAGGGAAAGTAGAGCAAGGCAAATATGCCAGTAGCGAATTATTTATTCGAGCGGGTGTAATAGGAGGATGCGACTTAACAACAGAGGCTGCCATTACTAAAATGATGTATGTTCTCGGATTGCCAATAAGTCGTGAAGAGAAAATCCATCAATTACAAGCTCCACTTTGTGGAGAAATGGATTGCCAGAAAAACGGCGTAGATTAACAAATTGTTAAGCTTTTTTAGAGCAATTGGAATGTGAAAATTTCAAGAAATTGCATCTAACTGAGTGTGAGAATAGGAATACCGCATTTAACCGATTAAAACGGGCTGAGTTCCCAAAAAAATCAGGGCAAATGCATTTAAATAATAAATTTTTGTACTTTAGCCACTTGCTTACAGAAGTGTAAAAATAAAGCACATCTTTTAAATCAATTTTATTAAACAAAAAACAATGAAAAAAGTATTAGCATTAGTGGCTTTTGCAGGGTTTTTAACCTTTGGAATATCAAACGCTGTATTGGCGCAAGAAGCACCGGATTCAACTGAGAATGCAGAAATGGCAGACACAACGATGGACGCTGAAATGGCAGATGGCGCAACAGACCAAGGTAATAATGATGCAGCATCCTCAGAAGGTGACGGTGAAAATGCAGAAGCTCCAGAAGCAAACGCTGGAACTGGATCATTTACTACTCAGTTAAAACAACGATTTATTGAAGGTGGTGCTGGATTTATGGGAATCGTACTCTTATGTTTGATTCTTGGTTTAGCGTTGATTATCGAGCGTATCATTTATTTGAACCTGGCAACTACCAACACAAAGAAATTATTGGAAAACATTGAAAGCGCTTTATCAAGCGGTGGTGTTGATGCTGCAAAAGAAGTTTGTCGTAACACACGTGGACCAGTAGCTTCAATTTTCTATCAAGGTCTTGATCGTTCTGACGAAGGAATCGAAATGGTTGAAAAATCAGTTGTTTCTTACGGAGGTGTTCAAATGGGATTGATGGAAAAAGGAATGTCTTGGATTGGATTATTTATCGCATTAGCCCCAATGCTTGGGTTTATGGGTACAGTAATCGGTATGATTCAAGCCTTTGATGATATCGCAAACGCTGGCACTATTTCTGCGACAGTTGTTGCGGGTGGTATTAAAGTAGCCTTATTGACAACGGTATTTGGTTTGATTGTAGCGATTATCCTACAAATCTTTTACAATTACTTATTGGCAAAAATTGATAGCCTTGTTAACGATATGGAAAATGCTTCCATCTCAATGATTGATATTTTGATTAAGCATAAAGTAGCTGAAGCATAAGCTTGAGTACCATTAACTTTAATCATTAATCTTTCAATACCTATTCTTATGAATAATAAAGTAATAACATTGGTCATAAACATCCTCGTAATCATTGTGGGCGTGATCGGCGTAGCCTTAATTGCTAACGCAATGGGTTATTCTGAAGTAGTCGACCCGGTTACAGAAGAGGTTGTTTCTGATACATCATCCGTTTCGAGTGCGGTAAACTACTCGATGGCGATATTGTATATTTCATTGGCTGCCATTGGAATTTTTACAATCATTGCAATTATTGTTAACCCGAAGCGATTTATTCCTACAGCAGTTGGAATCCTAGCATTCGGTTTGGTTGTGCTTATAGGATATTCTATGGCGAATATTGAAACTACAGGACCAATCACAGAATTAGAAGAAGCGACTGATACGAACCTACTTTGGGGTGGTGTTGGTATCAAGACAACGCTAGTTTTGGTAATCATTGCAATTGGGTTAATCTTGGTTCAAGGCGCGCGCGGCTTGATGGGTTACCTATTCAATAAATAAACGAGGCAATTATGGCTAGAAGAGAAGTTGGAGAAATAAATGCAGGATCCATGGCGGATATCGCTTTCTTGCTGCTTATCTTCTTCCTGGTGACCACCACCATGGAAGTGGATGCCGGTATTGCAAGACAGTTGCCGTTGAAATTGGATACGCCTCCACCAGAAAATCTCGAGTTTAATGAAAGAAACGTATTGAAAATTCTTGCTAACTCCCAAGATGACTTATTAGTAGAAGATAAGTTTATTGAAATTGGTGATTTGGAAGAAGTCGTACGGGACTTTTATACTGCTAATACTAGCGGACGAGATGTAGATCCTACCATGCCTTTATACAATCGTGTAAATTTAGTTGATTGTGTTAATCAAATCAATGGGATAACGACACGTTTGGAAGAAAATCCAGATGATATGTTGTTGAAAAGTGAAATGAATAAATGGACGATTAAAAAGGAGCTGTGTGAATCGCTCCCTACACAATCATACATGGAAATTCATAAATCAGCAGTTATCCAATTGAAAAACCAATCAGGTACCTCTTACGGATTATATATTCAAATTCACAACACAATTCAGCGCGTCGTAAACGAATTGCGGGTATTGAAATGTGATGAAATGGGATGGGGAAATTATTTTGATTTAAAACCGGATATGAACGAAGAAGATGCCGTTGTTATGGATCGTCTGAAAATTTTAGTACCGGAACGAATCATTGAATCTAAAATTGAAAGTTAATTATGTCAAAGTTTAAAAAAGGAGGAAAAAAGGGAATACCAGGCGTAAACACCTCTGCTTTGCCGGATATTATCTTCATGCTCTTATTCTTCTTTATGGTGGCAACCACTATGAAAGAGGTAGAGATGCAGGTGGACATCACAAAGCCAGTAGCAGATCAAGCTCTTCCGATCGAGAATAAGGATATGGTTGACTTTATCTATATTGGATTTCCAATAGATCTTCAAGCAGGTACACAGCCGCGAATTCAGTTGGACGACAGATTAGCGAACAGCTATTTGGATGTTGGAGCCTGGAAACGCATGAAGGAACGTGAAGGCTTAACCGCTTTTGATATTGTAACTTCGTTAAAAGTAGATAAAGGAGTTGGTATGCGTATCGTATCCGACGTAAAAGAGGAATTGCGAAATATTGATGCACTAAAAATCAATTATTCTGCAAACCAAACCGATTAATAAAATTTAAAAGTTGTAGAACCCATTCGTCTGAGACGGATGGGTTTTTTTATGCCCTATTACCCTACTCATGAAACGTTTATTGTTTTTTCTTACCATCACTTTAATAGGTTGCTCGGCCCCAACTTCCGAAGATGAAAAAACTAATCTTGCACCTTCATTAGATGCGCCTTATGCCCATTTTTATAATTTCCCTGAAACCATTTATCAAAACATAAAACCAGGACTGCAATTTGACCACCTATTTCAAGCGCTTCTGCAAGAAGAGTGGCAACTAAAAAACCAAAACGAAACCTGTCATTTTTTTAACGTTAAAGATTCAACCACGCTCATCTTTCCAAATTATGAACATAAGCCCATAACTGAAATCTTGTCGTTTAAGATCATCTTAAGAAGCTCCCTTTATTTGAATGAGCCAGAGAGATTTCAAAATTTTCTTACCGCAAAATCAAGTTCGATTAAACAAAATGATGATTTGGCCATTATTGAATTTGACCAACCCGAGCTTGTCATATCTTACTTTGTGCAACAGACCTTCATACGATTGGTGATCAATCCGTAATTTGTTTTAAAAATCCCTTAATGGGTGTAAACAGCTCCACTAATTCAGTGCTAAATTTGTAAATTGAAACGAATCTCATTTACAATGAAGCAGAACATCCTTGAATTAGAGTCCATCAGTCAAATGAATAAGTTGCTCGGCACCTGCCCACCTCACCAACGTACCTGTTCGATCTCCATTTTATATTGTTGCTTTAAAAGACTCCGGATGTGGCATTCAATATGGACGAAATCCATATGATTTTGAAGAGGGTGTTTTATCCTTTTTTGGACCCGATCAAGTGGTGACCACAACTGAAGAGTCTAACAATAACCAAGGATGGATGCTCTTTTTTCATCCTGACTTAATTCGAAAATCAGCACTCGGTCAGCATATTGACTACTATCATTTCTTTTCCTATGATGTGCATGAAGCATTGCACTTATCCAAAAATGAGGAAGAAATTTTAAACGATTGTATCCACAAAATTCAATACGAACTCAACCAAAATATTGATGGCCATAATCAACGTTTACTCATTTCCAATATTGAACTATTGCTAAATTATTGTAATCGCTTTTATGAGCGTCAATTTCATACCCGTTCGGATCATCACAAGGATATCATTTCTCAAATAGATCGTATCATCAAAGATTATTATAAAGAAAATCAACAACTTGAAATTGGTGCTTTAACAGTCCCTTTATTGGCAGATAAGGTGAGTTTATCTCCAAACTATTTAAGTGATTTATTACGTAAAGAAACAGGCAGAAATGCTAAAGAGCATATCCACCAACATATTATTCATTTAGCAAAAAACAAACTGTTAAATTCCAGCGATTCGATAAGCGAAATTGCGTATGATTTAGGTTTTAATTACCCGCATTATTTCAGTCGCCTATTTAAAAAACAAACCGGAATGACGCCGCAAGCTTATCGTTCGGACTTGCCTAATTAAATTGGGAAACAGATAATTTAGTATACTTGTCTTAAATAAGTAAAAATGGCATTAATCAAAACTTGTAGAGGGTTTCACCCTGAAATTCCAGAATCATGTTGGATTGCAGAAAATGCAACGATTATAGGTGATGTCACCATGGGTAAAAATTGTAGTGTTTGGTTTAACGCAGTTATTCGCGGAGATGTTAATACGATTACCATGGGTAAGAACGTAAATGTACAGGATGGTGCTGTTATTCACTGCACCTATGAAAAGACCAAAACGCACATTGGAAATAATGTTTCCATTGGCCACAACGCACTCGTTCATGGCTGCACAATTGCCGACAATGTGTTAATTGGTATGGGGTCAATTGTGATGGATAATTGTGAAATTGAATCAGGAAGCATTATCGCTGCCGGAGCTGTTTTATTAGAAGGAACTAAAGTAGAAGGCGGCTCTATTTATGCAGGAGTTCCGGCTAAAAAAGTAAAGGATATCAGTAAGGAACTTTTCGAAGGTGAAGTGATGCGAATTTCCGATAATTATAGAATGTATGCTTCTTGGCTTGAGAAATAGCTACTCTGGAAAAGGATTTGAATAAATAACATTCTCTACCAAATTCCAATCAGTCAACGTTTTTAAGAAAGCAATATAAGCCGCTTTTTCTGCCGGCGTAATGTCCAGTATTTCTGGTGGGCCTCCAATTGAATTATCAGTCGTCAGACGATCATCCAAGAAAGGATGGGATTGAATATCCGTTGAATAGAATGAAAGTACATCCTCCAATGTTTCAAAACGACCATCATGCATATAAGGTGCTGTTAACTCAATATTTCTTAACGTAACTGATTTAAATCGCCCCATATCCTCCGGATCTTCTGTAATCCCACCAACACCTGGATCACCTTCGCCTCCAGCATTTAACCCATTTACATGACTGCTAACACCACCAAAGTTGACCGTCGTGTGACAATTTACACAGCTGTGAACACCACTGAAAAACAAAGCTCTCCCTTCTTCTTCTAAAGGAGTAAAATCAGCAAAATCATTGGCTAATCCCGCATCATATTTGGATTCATAAGAGCGGATGGCTTTCAAAAATTGACCTAAGCCTAAACCTATTCGCGTTATCGTGATGGCCGTATCTCCAAAAGCAGCCTCAAATAGCGATGGATAATAATCAATCCGCTGCATACGATAAACCAAACTGCCTAGATCCATTCCCATTTCTAAAGGATGTTCAATCGGCATTAAAACTTGACTTTCTATTGAATTGGCACGTGTATCCCAAAAAAATCTGCGCTGAAAATCAATATTCAAGATGGCCATTGAATGGCGCTCACTCAACTCTCCTTCAAATCCCAGACTTAAAACCCGATTATCTGAAAATCCCAATTCTTGATGATGGCAAGAGGCACATGACACCGTATTATTGAAAGAAAGCTGGGTATCGTAAAACATGACCCGCCCTACAGTTGCTCCATTATTGGTGACTTGGTTTGAACCTCCTAATGTGTTGAGAAGGTTTAAAAGTGGATCCTCCAGAAAGTAATCAGGATAGACTCTCGCTTCATAATCATAAGGCTCTTCAGGCAAAACTGGAGTTTTTAGCGTTTCCTCCTCTTCTTCAATAACGGGTTCATCGATAAATTCCTCAACCACAGGATCTTTTCTACAGGATGTTGTAAGAAAAAGAACGGCGAGTACAATCAACCCTCGACTGCAGTATATATTTGATAACCTTCTGATCATGTGATGTGTAAATTTACGGATTTAAAAAGGGAATTGGAATTGTTTTTAAAATCGAATATAACAATCTGGGTAACCAAGAGTTGCTAGCTATACAGAAAAGTTAGGTTTTTGAAAAATCTTACTATCAAGCATGAGCTAGAACCTTACTTAAAAAAATAGAGCTGTTTCTCAAATAATTACAGACAAAAAAGCCAGTCCAGAGCAATTAGAGGCCATCCGGCAAAAAAGCGCAACCTTATTTATATGATCATTTCGTTTGGAGTACTTTTTAAGATCATCCTTTATGTTTTGATGATGCCAACCGAACAGCTATTTCTGCTTTGGTAAATCCATTTGAGACTCCTTCATTTTGCAGGTATTGATTCCAAACGGAACGTACAGCCCACAAAAACTAACAAAAGAGGTCAAAACAAGTGCGCCCGCTCCAACTAACAGAATAATTCCGAGCATACCCGAAATTACGTTTGTAAAAAATAAAACAACAACCATAGCTGCAAGGATCAATCGAATGATGCGATCCGTTTTTCCCATATTTTTCTTCATGTACATGTTTTATTAGATAACCAACTAGTCTGCTAAAAAGTTCATTGTCCTTGACCTTTGCCTCTTTATCAAAATCTAATCTTAATTGCTTATTTTAGTCGACTATGGAACTGAAGACGATCGACATCATCATAATCCTCGCCTTTTTCTTGGTAACATTGGCTATCGGACTAGCTGTTTCTAAAAAAGCCGGAAAAAGCTCATCTGAATTTTTCCTTTCGGGACGAAATATGCCTTGGTGGCTATTGGGCGTCTCGATGGTGGCGACCACTTTTGCTGCCGATACGCCAAACCTCGTCGCTGGAATCGTTCGGAAGAATGGGATTGCCGGAAACTGGGAGTGGTGGGCCTTTTTGCTGACAGGCATGCTCACGGTTTTTATCTATGCTCGACTTTGGCGGAAGTTAGGAATAAGCACCGATTTAGAATTTTATGAAATTCGATATCAAGGCAAGATTGCGGCATTTTTAAGAGGGTTCCGTGCCATTTATTTAGGTGTCATTTTTAATATCATCGTTATGGCCACCGTCTGTTTGGCGGGTATTAAAATAGGTCATGTTATTATAGGCCTCGAGGCGTGGGAGACATTAACCATCACCGGAGTAATTACTGTTATTTATTCATTATTGGGCGGTTTAAAAGGTGTGATCCTCACAGACTTTTTCCAATTCATGGTTGCCATGGTCGGTTCTGTATGGGCTGCGTATTTTATTATTGATATGCCTGAAATCGGAGGTATGGATGGCTTATTGAGTCATCAAGAAGTCAAAGAGAAACTAGATTTAATACCAGATCGAGTAAATAATTACGATTTATGGATGGGTGTTTTCCTGATTCCGCTTGCGGTACAATGGTGGAGTGCTTGGTATCCTGGAGCAGAACCTGGTGGCGGTGGATATATAGCCCAACGCATGCTTGCTGCTAAAGATGAAAAACATGCAACCGCTGCGACCTTGTTTTTCAATTTTGCCCATTATGCCTTGCGTCCATGGCCTTGGATTTTAATTGCATTGGCATCCATTGTTCTATTTCCCGAAATTGCAGATTTAGAAGCAGCCTTTCCAGGATTAGATCAAACTTTTTATCAGGAGGATCTAGCTTACCCTGCCATGCTAACTTATCTTCCAGCTGGTCTCCTTGGATTGGTTCTGGCTTCTTTGATTTCGGCATTTATGTCTACCATATCAACCCACTTAAATTGGGGATCTTCTTATGTGGTTAATGATTTTTATAAACGTTTTATAAAACCAGATGCAACCGAAAAAAACCTCGTCTTAGTGGGTCGAATTTCAACCGCATTCATGATGCTCTTTGCAGCTTTATTATCCTTGGTTTTGGAGGAAGCCAAAGCCGCATTCGACCTGATCGTTTTGGTTGGAGCTGGAACAGGACTGCTATTTATTCTAAGATGGTTTTGGCGAGCAATCAATCCTTACAGTGAAATTGTCGCAATGATCGTTTCTTTTTTAGTGGCAATTCTCTTTTTTATTCTTGGAAAAAACGATGTGGATATGTCTTTACCCGTGAAGCTCAGCATAAGCGTTGGCCTAACCACCGTAGCATGGATTGCAGCTACATTGTTGACACAAAATGATAAATACCTCAACCCTGAATTTGAAAAACGTGCCTTTAATGACGATCATAAGTTCAAGAATATGGGGTATAAGGTTCTATCTATTTTCCTAGGATCCGTTGCCATATATGCCGCCTTATTCAGTATTGGTAATTATTTGCTTGGCAATACACAACAAGCGCTTTGTTTTGGAATTGCTTTTGTACTCGGCGCTATCGGAATTGCGGCATTTTGGAAAAAGCTATTTGAATGATGAAATTGTTGATATACATTACCTCTCTTGCATGGGTGAGCCTCATTTTATGCTCTTGCCAAACAGTTGTTGATGAGGAAGACTTGGTCATAAGTGAAGTAATTGATGATTTGGAATTCATTGCGGATTCCACCATTTCAGAAGAGCATGTGATGGATATTCCAGACAGCTCTAATATCCATTTAATAGATTCATCTCCGACTACATACGCTCATTTTAATCCTACCTCGCTCGATACAATTCGTATTGGTACAGGTCATGAATATACTGAGCTGGACGTATTCTTTAGAGGGGAACGATTTAATGTTTTTGTTATCGTTGAAGAAGGGGAATATTATTGCGAAGGTAGTATTAATGTAACCGGTGAAAACATAATCATTGTCGGTAAAGGAAATGTTTCACTCTACTGCTCTACTTCCAATGAAAATGTGATGTGGGTGACGGGTAAAAATATCGTGATTGACAACCTACACATGATGCATAAAAATCCGGGAGATGGTATGTATCAAAACTGCACAGGTCGTGTAATCGCTTTTGATATGGCAGATTCTATTACCGTTCAAAATTGTGACTTAAACGGATGCGGATTGGCTGGATTGCATGATAACTTAGGTAACGGCACCGTATTCGTCGAAAACAACTACATCCACAATAATTCGCTAGGTGTATACACGGATATTAGCGGAGGCGTTTGGCAAGAAGAGGTTGAAGATCATCCTGTTTTTCAATTTAAAAATAATCGAATTGAAGATAATGGACCAGGTGAGGAAGAACAATACGACGAAGGTTTTTAATTAACCCCTTTTAACATTGTCTTTGTTGCCATTAAGAGAATGGTTCCTAACCTCAATGATTAACTACCTTAAGCGAAAATTAATTGGTATTGTAAAAAGACAATTTACTTTTTTGCCAGCTTGCTCGGCTGGTTTCCATTTTGGCATCTTCTTAATAACCCTTATTGCCTCAGCATCTAGCAGCTCGGACACCCCTCTAATCAATTTGACACTGTCAATACTGCCATCCTTCATAATTACAAATTGAACATAGACGATTCCTTGTTCTTTATTCTCCCTACTTTTCATTGGATACTCCACATTATCATAAATAAACTTGTTCATGGCATTGATACCTCCAGGAAATTCAGGCTCCTCTTCTGCATAATTTAAAATCTCTTCCTGACCAAAAGAAACACCTGATAAAAGCAACAATAGAAAGAATATCTTTTTCATAATTTGAATTTTTTCAAAGATAGAACAATTATTGGCTGGTCTTTTCTAAATTTGCTGCTTTGCCTAAACGAGCATATGGCGAACGAACACTGAAAGCGCACATTCATGAAACGAACAGAAATTAAACAATTATTGGCCGAATGTAAATTTGGGGACACCGTTAATGTAAAAGGTTGGGTAAAAGCTTTTCGCCAAAATCGATTCATTCAAATGAATGACGGTTCGACGATCAACAATGTGCAAGCAGTGGTTGACTTTGAAGCAATGGATGAATCTTTGTTAAAACGCATAACCGTTGGCGCAGCTATTTCAGTTACAGGAAAACTCGAAGAATCTCAGGGAAAAGGTCAAAAATTTGACTTAATTGTTGAGAAGATTGAAGTGTTAGGTGATGCTGATCCAGACGAAGTGAGCAAAACCATCATGCAACCTAAAAAGCACAGTTTAGAATTTTTGCGTGAGCAAGCCCATTTGCGTTTTAGAACCAATTTATTTGGCGCGATTTTTCGCATTCGTAATGCCACGTCATTTGCCATTCATAAATACTTTAACGCCCGTGGATATTATCATATCGCCACACCGATCATTACAGGATCTGATGCTGAGGGTGCAGGTGAAATGTTTCGAGTTTCAAATCTTGATCCTAAAAATCCGCCACTGAATGACGCAGGCGAAATAGATTGGCAAGAAGACTTTTTTGGCAAAGAGACTAACCTTACTGTATCCGGTCAGCTAGAGGCTGAATTGGCAGCAATGGCATTAGGTAAAGTATACACCTTTGGACCAACGTTTAGAGCTGAAAATTCGAATACGGCAAGACACCTTGCAGAATTTTGGATGGTAGAACCAGAAGTCGCTTTTTATGATATCCATGATAACATGGATTTGGCAGAGGATTTCTTGAGTTATATCTGTAAATACGTAATGGATACATGCCCTGATGATATTCAATTCTTGAACGATCGTGAATTGAGAGAAGATCAAATGAAACCGCAAGCTGAACGCAACGAAATGAGTTTGATCGAAAGACTACAATTTGTAATAGATAACGATTTTGAGCGTATTACTTATACGGAAGCGATTCAGCTTTTGAGAAATTCTAAACCATACAAAAAGAAAAAATTCAAATACCCGGTAGAATGGGGGTCTGATTTACAAAGCGAACACGAACGCTATTTGGTAGAGAAGCACTTTAAAAAGCCCGTTATTATCAGAGACTACCCAGCTTCGTTTAAAGCCTTCTACATGCGCTTAAATGAACCTCAGGAGGGTGTTCCAGGTGATACCGTTGCTGCTATGGATATTTTGTTCCCAGGTATTGGAGAAATTATTGGTGGGTCTCAACGAGAAGAACGTTACGATGTATTGGTTGAGAAATGTAAAGCCTTTGATATCCCAGAAGAAGATGTTTGGTGGTATTTGGACACCCGTAAATTCGGAACAGCACCGCACGCAGGATTTGGACTAGGGTTTGAGCGAATGGTTATGTTTACAACCGGAATGTCAAACATTCGGGATGTTATTCCTTTTCCGCGTACACCGAAGAAGGCAGAATTCTAAAAAACTTGAACAAATGGAGCACAATGGATGTTCTCCTTGGCATAAAACATTTCAGATGAAAAAGATTTATTACCTCAGTACTTGCTCTACGTGTACCAGAATTATGAATGATTGGAGTGTTGATGACAGTTTTCAAACGCAAGACATCAAGACGGAAGCTATGACACCTGAACAGGTGGACGAAATGATTGAGCTGGCAGGAAGTGCTTCAGCACTTTTTTCAAAACGCGCTATGAAGTATCGAGCAATGGGATTACATGAAAGAGAACTATCAGAAGCTGAGATGAAACAATTGATTGTTGATGAATATACCTTCTTAAAAAGACCCGTGCTTTTAATCAATAACAAGATTTTTATTGGTAATGCCAAGAAAAATATCGCTGCTGCTAAAGAAGAAATTGACAACGCATAGTCTTTTCAGAAATGACCCCCCTTATTCGATCCCACGTTGCACTATTGGTGCTCAATATGATGTACGGTGCCAATTATGTAGTGGCAAAAGGTTTGATGCCCGGAGTTATTGGCCCTAATGGTTTCATCTTACTTCGTGTTCTTGGAGCTGGAACTTTATTTTGGCTGTTATTTCTAAGACGCTTTCAAAAAGTTGAAAAAAACGATATTATTCGGTTGGCTTTTTGCGGACTCTTTGGTGTTGGTGTTAATCAACTTTTCTTCTTTAATGGGTTAATGCTGACATCTCCAGTCAATGCATCAGTGATTATGATCACCACACCAATTATCGTTTTTATTCTGTCACTGATCATCCTTAAAGAAAAGGCGCAATTGATAAAAATAATTGGGCTAGTTCTGGGGGCTATCGGTTCGATTCTTTTTACGATGCAGAGTGGTGACTCGATTCATTCAAATATCAAAGGAGACATGTTTATTCTGGTCAATGCCGTTTCTTATGCATTATACCTCGTGCTAGTCAAACCTTTGATGGCAAAATATAAACCGCTAACAGTGATTACTTGGGTTTTCACATTCGGCATTATTTACGTGCTCATCTGGCCATTTAGCTATGAAGAATTATCCCAAGTAGATCCTTCAGCTCTATCACCAGATTCGATTTTACGATTCATTTTTGTGGTAATCGGAGTCACTTTTTTACCTTATCTCTTAATGGTTTATGCCATGAAAATCGTTTCTCCAGCTGTCAGCAGTACTTATATCTATTTGCAACCGATCTTGGCCGCATTTTTTGTTTACTTGTTCTTTCTGTTGGGATTAGAAGATTATACGGATGACTTTAGCTGGACAAAATTGCTATCGACCTTGCTTGTTTTTATTGGTGTGTTCTTAGTGATTCGCCCTCCTAAAAAACCAAAAGGCTGGATAAAGCCTGCTCAATAAATCATAAAAGACTCGAAAACATACCTTTTTTATGAAGATGACAAAAAGTTTGTTTTTTATCCACTGACTGATTAGCTTTACATGCCCGATAAATCGGAGCAAGTCGAAATACAAATAGTTATGCTCAATACAATAGATACTTCAGGAATAGGAAATGTACTTACCGAATATAACGTGACAGCATTAGGTGATCAGGTGTATAAAGTGAATACGGGTCAAACTGATTATGTACTGGAGGTTTTAAGTGTTGACTACGCATTAAAGACGATGACCGTTCGTCATAAACATAGTGTACATGATTTAGTCTTTGAAAACAACCTTGATCTTGTCTTAGACAAAATGGGCATCAAACGGGCAGTTGAAACAATCAGCACGGACATAAAAGCCCCTATGCCGGGCAAGGTAATCGATATCTTGGTCAAAGAAGGCGATCAAGTTTCTAAAGGCGATGGCATATTGATTTTGGAGGCTATGAAAATGGAGAATGTCTTAAAGGCAGAACATGACTGTAGCATAAAATCTGTATCTGTAGAAAAAGGAGTTAGTGTTGAAAAAAATCAAGTTTTGATTGAGCTGAGATAGATTTTTCCTCACTTGCCTCATCAAGACATTTGTCATTTTTTTTAGTTGTAAAAAAAGGATATCTTTAGCCCCAATACCAACCAACAACCAATGAAATACTTTCTATTAATCCCTTGCTTATTTGCCCTTACGGCAATTGCGCAAGACTCGATTCCCCAAAAGAATAAACCTTCGCTTACAATAAATCCGGCTTTCAGTCATCAAATGATGGAACCCGTTCAAAACCTGCGAAAAGTCAATTGTTTCCTAAAAGGAAAACAAGAAAAATCCATCGTATCGCGTCAATTAATCATTGGTGCTTCTTTAATTGCAATTGGCGACTATCAGCGGAGTAATATCGATTCAAAATTTGGATACCTTATGCGGCATCCAACAAGTAGCAACCAGATCGGAAACGAAGTGACTGAGGCTGTTGTGCATTCTTTTCAACTTTCATTTTCAGGAGCAGTCAATAATTGGTTGGGAGCCTATGCTGAAATGCTCTATAATCCTGAGCAAAGTTTTGGAGCGGGAACAATTACTGATTTAAACCGAAATCAGATTCAATTGCGAAAAGCTTTCGTTGTTTTTGGCAATTTAGACGATTTTCCAGTTTATGGTGCTATCGGTAAAATGGACACGCCTTTTGGGCAAACCGGTTCTGTAAACCCCTTTACAAATACAACCATGTGGCATGCCTTTGGAGGACTTGCTTATGGAGCGCAAATCGGATTTCAGAAATGGAATATTGATGCTTCTTTTATGGCTGTCCAAGGAGGAGCGCAATTTAGAGCGCTCAACACGCCTGTTGGCGATACGACTAATGTTCCCTCACAGGTAAACAATTTTGTTGCGGATATTAATTACAGCCTGAATTGGGGCGATCATTCGAAGTTTATTTTTGGTGGATCCTATATGCATGGCAGTGTTTATTCTCATGCTTTTCCAGTGAATCATTTTGATCCAGCTGTTATCATAAACCCTGCATGGACTACCTATGCAAGGCTCGAGCTTGGTAAATCTTGGATACTAAAAGGAGGTTATGCGAAGACACTGTATGAATGGCCAGGAACTCATAATCCCACTCCACCCTTGAATATTTATCCAGCCGCTAAAGTGTCATCATTAGATGCGGGAATTCGTTACCTGCTCAAGCCTGACAACAAAGTTGCTTATGCCTTCTCGGGAGAATTTTCCAATTTTAGAGCCGGAGCCAATGGCTCGCCTTGGGAACGACAAAATCAAATTATACTTGGTTTTTCAGCTGAATTTGAAAAATCATCACGCCTTTTTATGGAGGTATTTCGAACCGATGGTTTTGTTCCATTAAATTGGCTGTCAGGAAGCGAACCATTTGCGCCATTCCCTCCAGGTGTAACACCTAGTGAACGTGACGCATTTAGCCATGGCATTGTGATTGGTGCGTTAATTACCCTGTAAAGAAAAGAGGCTTTATTGACTGCTCTCTTTAATGTCAAGCATTCGTCTTACCGTTTTGATAAAATACGTAAACAAAGGATGTGGTAAATCTGAACTAGACATAATCTGTGGACAAAACATCGTGAAAAGAAAGAAATTATGCGCTTTCAATTTCAAAATTTCAGGATCAAAATATTGATTACGAGCACCGATTTCAAAATCGTCCGTTAAAAACTCAGAATATTGGGGCAATAATGAATAACGTGAAGAACTATACTCGGTAACCCCTCTATTCAGGTACAATTTGCTGAATTCAGGAGAGAACTTGTCTAAGGTCACACCTGTAAACTGATTGCCATCGACCAGATTATTCGAAATGATACGCTCTTCATTTAAGTCAAACCCTTTATCCGTAAAATAAGCTTGGACCAATAAACGAAAACACTCACCAGTCCCAAAAACAGGAGCATCCGTTTTCATGAGTTTAGCAATAAGCGAGCTAACATAGAAAGGTTGGCGATAAGGGCCAGGAGCAATAATGATCCCGTCATAACTTTTGTAGAAGTCGTCCATATCTTCGGTACACTCCTTTTCGTTCAGCCAATAATGGTTAATAGGTTGATCAAGAACTTGCTCGGCATGTTGCAATGCCTGATTGGTTGCGTTATGAGAATGATACGCAAAATTGTAATCTCCTATTATGGCAATTCGTAAGACTCCATCCATCGTTAACGTAGCATTGCTATTCAGTTAAAATTAATAAAAAAAGCGGGAGATTCAAAAATCACCCGCTTTCTTCATATTTTCTTAACTCCTTAAGGCGTTATCTATTATTCTAATTTAAACGCCGAACGAATGTGACCATTTGTTAGGCAAGCTTCAGTACCATCTGACTCACGTACCATTCTACAGTCAAGCGTTGCATCAAATTGCATCCAATCTCCAAGCGTATCGGATTCTTGAATCAAAGTGTTAAAAACAAATGATTCAATACATGGACCTTGAGCAGTATCACTTACCCAAAGTTCTCCATATTCATCTAACCATCTAACCTCAATACCATTGTGGTCTACATTATCAGAAAATCCAGGTGTTGGATTATCTTCTAAAAATGCTTTCCATTCTGACAAAGTTGGATTGTTTGAACCGTCATCTGACCAGCTGATTGAACGAACCTCAACCCAAATAGTTCCAGGCAAAATGTCATCTTCTAAAGTCGTTATGTAACGCGCTGTTGAAACGCCTTCAGTTACAATGTTTTTGATCGAGTAATATTGACATGTGTCGTCGTATACATAATTGGTATCATCCATCATCATATCACACTTGCAGTTCAAATCAACCAACGGAACTGGTGGTGGAATGACAACGTGATCGGTGCATGAGCTTAGCGCTAATAAACCTGCTAGACCCCCCAGTATATATAGTTTCTTCATAGTCAACGTTTTTGTAAAGATAGTGCTTTTTTTTCACTATTACGAGACCATCCGCGTTTTAGTTGCCTGAATGGAAAGGTCAATTTCATTAATTGGTAAAAATTTTTTCTTGTGAATATGACAAACGCTTGCCCTACAGACCGACAAATCTTTGTAAAAAATCCGTAAAGGACCACTTATGGTAACATACCCTAATATAAAGTCTCTAAAAAGAACCCTACAACGCTTATCACCTTTTATATTTTCGCCTGCTAACTCAAGCTGTACCTCGGAACCAACCTTAATATGATGATAAATATAGATCATATCATGATGACTGACTTCCTCTAACCTAACGATGGTGTTAAAACGCATTTCTGGTGCTGGCTCCCAATTCGCCAACGTTCTCATTTTGATTGGTTTCATATGAATTTAGTTAGGCACGAATTTGTTGCACCATTTTTTGAAATTGAAAATCTTCTAATACTATTTCCTCTCCGAAAACATTTTCAAAGCTATAGTCCACAACCTCTGTTCCGTCTTCAAACAAAAACGAGTTTACTTGTTTTACCTCAAACTCAAACCCACTTGCGACTATCTTTGCAATTATTCGGTTTAAATCGGTATGTGAAATCACCAATTCAGTTGAAATAGGACCCGATAGGGTCTCCAAAATACAGCTGGCGCGTACGGTTTGGTCACCTGTCTCATAAGTCACTTCTTTGATGATGAGTTTCTCGTAAATTGATATAACCTGTTCCATAATTATTAATTTTAATACAAGTTTAAAGGAGCAGAACGTAAACCATTTACGTTGTAATTTTTTTTCATTCTTTTTTTGTGATAATCACCTCATTGGCTTTGTTTTGTGAATATATTTTCAAAAATTGACTTGCTAGTTTTATTTTTAACGAAACAAAAACATTAAATTTGAGTGAAGCCTTGCCTGTCTTTTTGGGCAAGAAAAACTTGTACATCAACTAAGCGATTTATACTAATGAAGAATATTTTCGTAATCGGAGCAGGTCTCTCAGCATCATCTTTATTAAGATATCTCACCGAAAACGCGTCTCTAGAAAACTGGCAGATAAAAGTCTGTGATCGAGATGGCGAATTAGCACAGTCAAAAGTAGATGATTGCGAAAACGCGATGGGTTTTGAATTAGATGCGCTCAATCCTGATGCGCGCAAACCATACATGGAATGGGCAGATTTGGTGATCTCGATGTTACCCGCTCGCTTTCATATTGAAATTGCAAAGGATTGTCTGAAATTCAATACCAATCTTATAACACCTTCATACGTCTCAAAAGAGATGAAGGAATTAGATGAAGCAGCTAAAGCAGCTGGATTATTATTCATGAATGAAATTGGAGTTGATCCAGGCTTAGATCACATGAGTGCCAAAAAAATACTCGATGAAATTGAGGAGATGGGAGGAACCATGCATATTTTTGAATCATTTACAGGTGGACTGATCGCGCCGGAAAGTGATAATAACCCATGGAATTATAAATTTACTTGGAACCCAAGAAATGTGGTTTTAGCTGGTCAAGGGAGTGCGGCGAAATTTATTCAAGAAGGTCAGTACAAATACATCCCCTACAACAAACTTTTTCGCAGAACAGAGGTTATTGAAATCGAAGGTTATGGAAAATTCGAGGGTTATGCCAATCGAGACTCTTTAAAATACCGAGACGTATATAACTTACAGAATATTCCGACCATTTATAGAGGAACACTCAGAAGAAAAGGGTTTTCCAAATCGTGGAATGTGTTTATCGAAATTGGAGCAACAGATGATTCTTACATCCTTGAAGGTAGCAAGGATATGACCAAACGAGATTTTATTAACTCCTTCCTACCTTACAACCCAACGGATTCGGTTGAATTAAAACTCAGACACTATTTAAAAATCGACCAAGATGATCCAATCTTCGAAAAATTGGTTTGGCTTGGCATATTCGATAAAGACAGGGTAGATATTTCAGAAGATGTTACTCCGGCGCAATTCTTGCAAAAAATATTAGAAGAAAAATGGCAATTGGATCCTGATGATAAAGATATGATTGTGATGTGGCATAAACTTGTTTATAAAATAAATGGCGATTTTAAAGAGATCAACTCGCACATGATTGCAATCGGTGAAGACCAAACATACACGGCTATGAGCAATACCGTGGGGCTCCCGCTTGCTATTTGCGCCAAGATGATGTTAAATGGTACAATCGCATTGACAGGTGTTCAAATTCCTATCAAAAAGGAAATCTATAATCCAATCCTTACCGAATTAGAGAACTACGGAATTAATTTCCAAGAAAAAAATATTGAACAACCTGTGCTATACGCCGAGGGTTAATCTATTCGCTTAAAGCAACAACCTCTTTTACTTCTTCTAAATTCGACTTTAAAAGCTGTTCAATCCCGCCTTTTAAAGTTGCGGTTGAAGACGGGCAACCTGCACATGAACCTTTAAGTTCTACTGTTACAATACCATCTTCATAACCAACATATTCAATGGCTCCGCCATCATTTTCTACAGCTGGCTTAACATATTCATTCAATAATGCTGTAATAGGCCCGTCCATATCGGTTGGCTCAAATTGTTTACGAGGTGCTTTACCTTCAACCTCAGCTTTTTCAGATTGCTGATCTTGATTTGGCATCATCACCAAAACATCTTTTCCGTTTGACAACCATTCTCTGACAAAATCTCTCAATTCCATCACGATAAAATCCCAATCAACATTATCCGTCTTCGTAATTGTCACAAAGTTTGCTGATAAAAACACACCATCCACAAAAGGAAAATTAAAGAGTGCCTCTGCCAAAGGAGAAAAACCTTTTGCTTCTTCTAATGAATCAAACTGCACTGTGCGATCGTCTAGCAATAAATATTTATTTGCCACAAGCTTCATAGTTGAAGGGTTAGGCGTCATTTCTGCATACAATGTGATCGGTACTCGCTTCTCTTCCATCATTATTATTTTTTACAAAGTTAATTCAAAACAATCATTTTCGGTGCAAATAATAAACCGTTTCTATTTTCACCACAAGTAGTCAAAACATACAACACAAAAAACGTATATTTAGTTGTAAAGAAAAGACAGAAACGAACCGTTCGAATAATATGAAACGAAATGAATTTATAAAAGCAAGCGCAGGAATCATTTTAAGTTCATCCATCATGACGGGTTCGTATGCGCAAGATTTAACGCAGACCATCGGTACGGAAAAAATCAAACCCTTTCGACTTCAGCCTGGTGACCTCATTGCAATTACAGCGCCTTCAGGCTCAATTTGGAATAAGAAACATATTGAGAAAATAGAATCAATTCTCAAAAATGAAGGATTCAAAACCAAATTAGGTCAGACCTTATTTGAGCAAGATGGATACTTAGCCGGGGCCGATGAACTGCGTGCTAATGAACTCATGACATTTTTTGAAGATAAATCGGTAAAAGCCATCCTGACCATGAGGGGTGGCTGGGGCTGCGCGCGGATTCTGGATATGTTAGATTATGAAGTTATTCGCCAAAATCCAAAAATTATAATGGGTTTTAGTGATATCACATCACTTGTGAATGCCATTTATACAAGAGCCAATGTAGTCACCTATCATGGACCATGCGGATATTCCTCTTGGGGAAGTTTCACAATGGAGTCGGTTAAAAAAGCTTTAATCTCCACTGAAACTTTTGTCTTAAAAAACTCGAGCTCATCAGACCAAATACAAAAAACTTGGGCGAAAGGAAAAGCAATTGGAGAATTAGTGGGTGGTAACTTAACCGTTATCGCCTCTATGGTCGGAACGCGTTTTGAACCAATTTGGCAGGATAAAATTCTTTTTCTAGAGGAAATTGGCGAGGAGCCCTATCGTGTTGATCGAATGCTTTGGCAATTAAAACAAGCCAATGTTTTTTCACAAGTAAATGGAGTAATTATTGGATCTTTCCGAAAATGTGAGCCAGAAGAACCGCACAAATCGTTCTCATTAGAACAGGTCTTTGATCAACATTTTTCCAACGTCCCATTCCCCGTATACAGTGGCGCTTCTTTTGGACATATTGGCCCAAAATTTACACTTCCTATTGGTGTAATGGTTGAAATGGATGCGGACAACTTCATTATCCGCACCCTTGAAAATAGTGTCAAATAAATCCTACACTTCCCAGTTCCCCGACTCTTCAATCAAACTGTCTATACTGAATATGAGTTTCTCAATTATCTGTTGTGTATCGGAAATTGTCCGGATTACCGTATAACGACAAGGTTTGACTATCCTCATTTTTTGATAATGCACTAAAGTATTATTCAAGGAAATTAAGGTCTCTTTAATACCGTTTTCTCGAATCATTTCATCGAGCTTCGTTTGATGTTTTGTTTCCATTTTTCTTGTTTTTAATTTGAACCCAGCACAGCATTGATGAGAAGATAAAGCAAGACCTAACCTCAAAAATTGAGAACAGTTCAAATTTTGATAATAGTGCATTTTAGCCTTGCTGATTCGGAACGAAATGATAGCTTCGTGAAGAATAAAAAACAAGAAATGGACACGACCAACGCGAGGCTAATTCAGGGAAAACTGTACTTTAGCAGATAAGAATCAACCATGAAGAAGCAAAAAACTAGATTCCCATACACGTTGGTAACGGGCTTAATTGCTTTTGTTTTGCTATTCTATTTTTATGCGGATGTTTTAATCGCTCCCAATAGTTTTCTCTTTGACGCAGGCGGAGACGGAATAAAAAATTACTATACTTATCTATTTCATGCCAAATATGACGCCGGATTTTCAGAATTCTCAGGCATGAATTATCCCTTTTATGAGCATATTGTTTATACAGATGCTCACCCTCTTTTATCTTACTTAATTGGAAAATTAGGACTATCATTCTACGGTATTGGCATTTTGAATTACCTGATGCTTTTGTCCTATCCTCTTGCTGCTATGGTGCTTTATAAAATCATCCGTCATTATGGCATGGAAGTTTACTGGGCTATTCCTGGAGCGATAATGATTGCCTTTATGTCACCACAGGTATTCAGGTTAACAGGACATTATTCCATGTCTTATGTCTTTGCCATTCCTTTAATGTGGTATTTATTAATTAAAGCATTTACAATTGGCAAATGGTATTGGACAATGGCTATTAGCCTGTTTTTGTTGATTTTCTTTTTTACTCATCCTTATCTGGGCATAATTCTCGCGTTCTTTGGTATCGTTTTCTGGTTAGTGACCATATTCATGGATAAAGATCGGAGTTTATCAAAACGAATTATCCGATCGGGGACGGCCATCCTTATCCAAATCGCGCTGCCATTAATCCTATTTCAAGGTTTAATTGCCTACACAGATACACATCTTGACCGCCTATCTAATCCCGCTGGATTCTTTCATTATTATGCCAACTGGAAATCTATTCTTGTTGCGCATGATGGCCCATTAAGAAGTTTGATTTACGCCCCGCTAGATGTTCGAATTGGTGAGTGGGAAACATGGGCTTATATCGGTTTTCCAACGATTATTTTTGCCATCGTTATTGCCGTTCATTTCTTTAAAGATAAAATCTATCGACAACGAAAAGAATTACTCCGTAATGAACTCGTGATATTCGTAATAGCAGCTTGGCTCATTCTATTATTTGCTTTCTGTTTTCCGTTGAAATTTGACCCATTCCGTTGGATAACGGACCTCTTCGGGCCCCTTAAGCAGTTTCGAATTCTCGGGAGATTTACTTGGGTGTTCTTTTATGTGTTCAGCGTCGCTGCAATAGTTGGGTTCCATAAAGTTTACATGCGTAAATCGGAACCCTTTTGGCCAATTATCTATTTTATCCTACTCGTCTTTTATTTCTTAGAATTTTCCCCTATTCATGAACGTCTTGGAAATCACTTAACACAATCATCGAATGCCTTTCAGGAAGATCAAATTTCGGCAGATACAAAAGAAGTCATTGAGACATTAAACGAAAAAGAATATGATGCCTTTATCATGCTTCCTTTTCAACATATGTCTAGCGAAAATATTATGCTGCTTGGTAGTGAGGATGCTAATAAAGATGCCTTTTTAATCAGTTTTCATGGCCATATACCGATGGTGAATTCCATTTCTTCAAGGATGTCCTTTACAGAAGCTATAAAAGCAAATAACTATTTCTCCCCGGCCTTTATGGAAAAACAGCTGACCTATGATTTTACAGAAGATGCCAAAATAGCAGTGATAAAAAATCGCGATGAATTAGCACCTTATGAACTGAGGATGACCTGGGAATCAGATAAAATATTGGAAAATGAGCAGTTTGTACTTTACGATTTTGATCCAAAAAAATGGAACAACAAATCAGCCTATGATAAAATCAAATCAAAAAATCGCAAAGCTCAAGTACAGCTATCCGATGATTGGCGAAGTGACACAAATGATGTCTGGTTTCTTTATGAAAACTTTGATCAAAACCCAATTATACCAGTAAAAATGGGCTTTAATAGTCCCGGCGCCTATCACGATTACAAATCGAGCTGGAATATCATTCAAACATTCAATCTCGAGCAAATTCCAGTCGGAAAGTATACCCTTTCTTTATGGTTTGCACTTACCATAGACCGACCTGATCAACTCGCCGTTATAGAGGCAAGTTTTGGCGAAGAGAAACCCGCAGAATGGATTGCTGAATTTGATGTCAAACAATCTACCGTCATTGTCGACAAATGGTGTCGTATTGAAATGGAATTTGAAGTCAAAGAAAATATGGAGGAAATAAAACTTCTACTCAACGGAAATGGCAGTGGGGAACCTTTTATGATAGACGAGTTACTTATTCAAAGACAAGGGGATCCGGCACTTTTCAAAACCGTTTCTTATCTCAATAAAACTTGGATGGTTTACAATAATTATTGGCTTTCAGAAAACGCCTTTCAAAATCAGTAAGACTATTTTCTGAAAAGAATGCGAACGAAATTTAAAGATTCGCGCGCAAGAATTTTTAAGCTAACTGAATTAAAAACAACATTCGGCTTTAACTCAACCGGGGCTTTTTCCATCTTTACTTTTCGCTTTGCAGAGAGCTTGATAAATTCTAAATCGAATAAAAAGCGATCAATTTGTGTGTCTAAAAACACCTTTGCCCCAACCTGATTAAATCCCTTAATCCCACATTGTGAATCGTCAGTCGGTAACCGCAAAAATGTTTTTAAAGTCCAGCGCAAAAATTTCGAAATCAATTTACGCATCAAAGGTGTATTTTCATAATATGCCTTACCTCGATGGCCAGGAACGACGTCATTGCCCTTTTTCAACTTCTCAAAAACCGTTAAAAAACTATCCGCAGTGTATGGAAAATCAATGTCCGTGTATATAATGAGATCATTATTTGCAGCTGCCACCCCCTGGCGGAGCGCATAACCTTTGCCTCGATTTTCTGTGTATTGAATGTACTTGAATGCAGCATGTTGATCTTTGATTAAAGTGATATGCTCATCCATAACGTGTTGTGTTGAGCCGTCATTCACTAAAATCAAATCAATAGAAACCCCGCCTTTTTCCTCAAGATTCTTTATTGAACTTACCACTACTTTTTCCCACCCTATTGGCGGATTAAAACAAGGTAAAACCAATGATATTTTATTGTCAGAACTAATAAGGTCAGCTTTTCAAAAACAAAAAAACGCAAATTAACTGAATTTATGCGGTTGGAGGAGAAATTCTTTCAGAATTCAATCCCATAAACCGGCTTAACGTTTTGATCTAAATTCGTATTTTCGAGCAAAATTAGGCACGCATTAAATATGGTTCGATTTATTGTTGGAATAACGGGTGGTAGTGGAGTTGGCAAAACCACACTCATCAATCTATTATATAAAGAATTTCAAGGTCGCGTATCTACTTTTTCACTAGATAATTATTATCGTCCTAAGGAGGAGCAAATAAAAGATGAAAATGGAGTCATCAATTTTGACTTGCCAACTGCGTTGAATGATGCCAACCTCAAAAAAGACCTTGAATTACTCGTGTCCGGTCAAAGAATTGAGCAGCCTGTGTACGGGTTTAATAATCCAGAGCACGAAAAACAGCACCTCTATATTGATCCCAGGGAGTTACTCATAGTGGAAGGTTTATATGTCATGTATTACCCCTTTTTAAGAGAACAGCTAGATTATTCTGTGTATTTAACGGTTGATCGTTCATTACAACTTGAACGTCGACTAAAAAGAGACATGGAAGAGCGAAACTATACTCGAGAAGACATTCTATACCAATGGAACAACCATGTTATCCCATCATATGATGCCCATGTATTACCATTTAAAAAGAATGCCGACCTCATCATCACTAACAATGAACAGTTTGACGAGAATATTCATATCTTGATGGATAAAATTCACGAAAAACTAGATGTGCCTCAATAATTAGGTATCATTTTTGCGGACAAAAAGACCATGAAAATAAAAGCAAGTAGAAGATTTATCTGGACAGCCGTTATCGGCTTTTGTTTCTGGATACTCGGTTTCTACCTCTTTCATTTTCAATTACATTCAGAAATTGAACAGGGAAAAGTGTCTGAGTTCGAATCTGCTTTTCATGAAAAAACGGAAGAACTGAATGACGCACTCATCAAATTCGCCCATAACTACACCACCAAAAAATCAAAAGACGAAAAATTTCAACTCGCATTAGACATGGAGAAAGAAACGGGTTTTTCTTTCTTTTCCTTCAATGCAGACACCATGGATCTCTGGTCCACCAGCCGAATTGAATTGCCTAATCCAAGCGATTCTTATTGGGAACAGCACGTTATTGTTTTACTCGAAAACGGATGGTATAAAGTAGCCACGCATCGCGAAGAAGAACGCCTTTTTGCCTGTACTTTTTTAGTTAAAAACGAATATAACTATGAGAACGAAGATTTGGTAAATGAGTTCTCCAGTGAGCTAGCACCCAATCTAAAAGGAAGTATCTCTTTTGGTGACAAGGGCTTTGCCGTCAGAAATCCAGAAGGAGAAAAACTCTTTTCCATCGTCCCGACAGAAGAGGTTGAAAAGAATGAAACCCTTGAGGTTGCCATTTTTATCTGCTATTTGCTGGGCTTGCTGATTCTTTTTCAACTACTCATTAATGGCTTTCAAAAGATACTTATTACACGCCCTGTTTCGCTCATACTCTTTCCAGTCATCATTGTCTTATTACGTTTCTTATGGCTAAAGCTTGGTATGGTGGGACTTTTCTCAGAATTTGAATTATTCAATCCACAACTATTCGCATCATCAGAATTTTCACCTTCACTAGGTGATTTAATCATCAATGTGTCTATTTTTTACTTTTTAGTCCATTTTTTACTCAAAAGAACAAGAAATTGGTTCGAAAAAGGCAATTTAAGACTCAAATTGGTCGTTTTTGTGGTTCCATTATTCCTGAGTAGTTTTTATGTAGCCTTCCAAATCAATGAGATTATTTTCTCATTAGTTTACAACTCAAATATCTCATTTGACCTAGAGCGTCTATTTGATTTAAGTCTTTATAGTTTTATCTGTATTGCCTTAATAGGCGCCAGTTTTTATGCCTATTTCAAGTTGATTCAATACATCATTTTACAGCTCAAAAAAAGTCAGTTTGAATGGAATCGACTGGCCTTTATGTGGGTGATTACATCTTTTATCTATATCCTGATTGATCAGATTTATTTTAATCAAAGTTTACTCACATCATTCTGGCCCATATTTCTGAGCGGATCATTACTATGGTTTCATTTTAAAGACAAAGATTACAAATTTGTACATGTTATAAGTATCCTCGCATTTATAGCCTTTTATGCATCATTTATCTTGCAAGGTTACAGCCTTGATGAGGAACGAAAAATCCGAAAATTTCAGGCCGAAAAAATTGCCGAAGACAAAGATATCGTGTCTGAAATTGACTATGCTGATTTGCGAGCTGAATTGGAGAAGGATCAGTTTGTACTTCCATTTTTTGTTGGTGGTTTTGATCAATCGGAATTCAGTGAAATCTTAGAAGAAGAATATTTCGCCAGACTAAAAGATAAATATCAGCTAAAGTTCTTTCTATTTGACAATGAGAAGCGTTTACGTGATGATCCTAGTAATTTTGACATCAAAGCATTTGATTGGTTCGAGGAGATTATTTCCGAATCAGGTGAATCCTCTGAAGTTGCAGATGAGCTTTATTTTATCCCAGACTACACAGAGAAATTGACTTATTTATCCAAATTCCCGATCGTCTATAAGGATTCTACTTTTGGATATTTAATTACTGAATTTCGTTCAAAGAAATTCCCAGAAGACATTGGACTGCCCTCATTATTATTAGATGATCGGACACCTACAATAGATCAATTCAAAAATTATTCAATCGCCAAATACGTAGACGGTCAACTCGTCAGTCGGAAAGGTGATTTTAATTATCCAACGATTGTCACCGATTGGTTTCAGAATGTAAATGGATTCAGAAACAACGGAAATCACAGTCATTATATACACAAAGAGGGAGCTGGAAAATACACCATTGTCTCAAGGGAAATCTCAACAAACTTGGCGCTGTTTACTTCTTTCTCTTATTTGCTCATTATCTATGGTGTTTTATTGCTCATCCCTCTAGGTTATACGCAACTTTCTAGAGAAATTAACTTTAATAAGATCAAGCTAAACGTTAAAATTCAAGCCGTATTAATTGGCTTGATTTTCATAACACTGGTTGCCTTCGCCATTGGTGCTGGAACATATGTAGCTCAACAAAACCTAGAAACGAACAAGGACCTCATTAAAGAGAAAATTGGATCCGTGCGAACAGAACTTGAAAACAAACTCAAAGAAAAAGATAAACTGACCAAAAAAGACGCCGAATATTTGGAGTTCTTGCTCAAAAAATTCTCGCTAGTCTTTGTGACCGACATCAATATTTTTGATAAAAAAGGGGACTTATTAGCTTCATCTCAGCCGAAAATATACTCACAAGGTTTGATCTCAAAAAAGATGAATCCACTCGCTTATCGCGGTATAAGTTTGAATAATCAAAGCGACTATATCAATCAAGAGTCCATTGGAAGATTGAATTTCTTATCGGCATATAAGCCGTTCAACAATCAAAAAGGGGAATTCTTAGCTTTTGTTAATACACAATATATCTCTAGACAACATGATCTTGAAAACCAAATATCGGGATTCTTACTAGCTATCATCAATATTATGGTCTTTATGTTGGCGTTCTCTACCATCTTATCCATCACCGTCTCCAACAATCTGGTGCAGCCTTTAAAGTATATCCAGGAAAGTCTTAAATCCGTTCAGATTGGGGCGGCTTCTAAACCAATCCAATATAATAGAGAAGATGAAATAGGTGAATTAGTAAAGGCATATAATAAAAAAGTGGAGGAACTACAAAAGAACGCTGAAATTCTCGCAAAAAGTGAACGAGAAAGTGCTTGGCGTGAAATGGCAAAACAAGTAGCACATGAGATTAAGAATCCGTTAACACCAATGAAGTTGTCGATCCAGCACATGACACGTTCAATAAAAGTGGCAGACGAAGCATCTGAGGTGAAATTACAACGTATTTCAAAATCACTTATTGAACAAATAGATGCCCTAACAAAAATCGCAAACGAATTTTCGAACTTTGCTAAAATGCCAAAGGCGAATGAAATTGAACTTGATCTATCCGATATTCTTAAAAATACGGTTGCTGTTTTTGGGGAGCAGGAACATGCCGAAATTGAACTTGAATTAGCAGTTAAAGATGATCCAATTATATGGGCCGATAAAGATTTATTGTTAAGGGTTTTTAATAATTTGATCAAAAATGCATTGCAAGCTGTTCCTAAAGGAATGAATGCACGTATTAAAGTCAAACTAATAGAGACTGACACTCATTATAACGTCAGTGTAAAAGATAATGGAGTGGGAATCAAACCAGCGGAAAAAGAAAAAATATTTGTCCCTTATTTTACCACCAAATCAAAAGGAACAGGATTAGGCTTGGCGATGTCTAAGCAGATCATTGAAAGTATGCAAGGAACCATAGATTTTGAAACTGAAGTCAATCAAGGCGCTACATTTTTCGTTAACTTCCCAAAATTAAATCGATAGCATGGATACGTATACGCTGATCATAGGAATTTCTTCTGTAATCATCATTTCTTTTTTCTTCAATATCTTCGCAAAAAAAACGAATATCCCGAGTGTTTTAATGTTAATTGCCTTGGGAGTAATTATTAAAGAATTTCTTCCCGGAAAATACGATACTTCAGATGTTGCAACGCTCAGCACCTTAGAAATAATAGGTAATGTAGGACTTGTTATGATTGTCCTAGAAGCGGCTCTCGATCTTAAATTGACCCGTGAAAAAGCTGGATTAATTATGAATTCTTTTCTGGTTGCGCTCATAGCATTGGTGTTATCATCCTTTGCAATTGCTGCGATCATTTTCTATATCATTCCAGGAGCTTCTGAAAGTTTTTTTAATTGTATGATTTATGCCGTCCCATTGTCTATCATGAGCTCAGCGATTATTATACCGAGTGTTGGTGGGTTAACCGGTGCCAAAAAAGAATTCATGGTTTACGAAAGCACCTTTTCTGATATCCTGGGAATTATGCTCTTTTATTTTATGATCGAGTCACATGAAATGGAAAGTACAAAAGACATCATTATTTATGTCGGCGCCAATATTTCGGTGACGGTAGTTATTTCCATCATCCTCTCTTATGCAATGGTTTTTATATTCCAACGACTGACTTCTCAGGTTAAACTCTTCTTGGTAATTTCGGTCCTGATGTTAATGTATGCACTAGGAAAAACACTGCATATGTCATCTCTATTAATCATTTTAGCTTTTGGGCTAGTATTGAACAATACCGGTTTGTTTTTCCGCGGCAAACGCATGAGCAAATGGGTGAACGCGGACAAAGTAAAGCCAATCATGCACGACTTTCATATCCTAACACTTGAATCTGCCTTTGTAATCCGTACTTTTTTCTTTGTGATATTCGGAATGTTTATTACCCTTAATTCAATATTAGATCCGAAAGTGGCATTGGTCAGTATCAGTGTGATACTTAGTTTGTACCTCATCCGATATGCCGTACTCAAAGCAATTGTAAGATCGGATATCACTCCTCAGCTCTATATTGCACCAAGAGGATTGATTACCATCTTATTGTTTTTTGTGATTTCAGGTCACCCTGATTTGGTTCTCGACAATTTCGACGCTGGAATCTTACTCTTTGTAATACTGATATCCAGTCTTGTGATGACGGTTGCTCTGATTACTTACCGAGGCGAAAATGTTCGTGACGTCTTACTTGGTCAACTTCCTAAAATCAAAACAGATGCTGATGGCGATGGCATAGACGATGAAACCGAAAAAACGATTGAACACAATGTTGAAGAACAAGACTTTAATCCTTTCTCTTAATTCACATTATTCCTCTTCGTCTTTCTTTTTGGTCGGTTGGTAACGATACTGTATAATCACCTTTGGTTGATGCTCATCTCTTGATTTTGGTTGGGGTGGAATAAAATCCTCTTTCCAGTATTCTAGCTCAGGCTCAATCCCTAACTCCTCTTCTACTTCATAGCGCATTTTTATCGGTTGAGGTCCACTTCTTTTATAAAATAAAGCAACAATGATTCCGGATACTAAACCTGATAAATGACCTTCCCATGAAACACCTACCTTGATTGGGAATATACCCCAAACCAAACTTCCATAAATAAACACAACGAATAATGAAATTGCCGCGACACGCATATTTTTACGGAAGAATCCGCTAAATACCAGGAAAGACGTTAGACCATAAATCACACCACTCATTCCAATATGGTAATTGGATTCACCCAATAACCAAGTTCCTGCGCCAGCAAGAAAATAAATCAGTAAAAACGCAGGAGTAGCGATGGTGCGATAATGATAAAATAATAACCAGGTCAGAATAAACATTGGGCCTGAATTGTTCAGGATATGTCCAAAATCTCTTGTGCTGTGCAAAAATGGCGAAAATATTATCCCCTTTAATCCAGAAATTTCGAGCGGTAAAACACCGAAACGATAAAGCTCTAGCCCTAAGTAATAATCCAGTGCAAAAACCGCCCACATCAGAAATACCAATCCGAATGCAATAGAGAACGAAATGCGCGTTATTTTTCCTTTAAACATGATTCCGTGAGATCAAATACATTGCCGAATTAATTATGCTGTCAAAACGGCTGAAATAACTGAACTACACAGACAAAATACGTTGTTTTAATTATAAGTTATGTCATTTTGAACGATTTATCAGACAATCTTAGTTCCGAACTTATCCCCTAATTTTAAAAAAACGATCGGAATGAACAAGATTTACGATAAGTATTACCAAACTGAAAATCCATTTGGAGACCCTGCCCTGCATTAGTTTGAAGACTTACAGTATCTAAATGCACATTCTTTTATATAAACATACCTGATTCTAAAAGGGTTGGCTTTTTTGTAAATTTATTCGATTTAATTAATAATAAAGAGTCTTTCGAGTTAATAATTGCATGGATAACTATATTCGATAAAAGCTAAACTCGTTTATTTATTTAATTTGATATTCAAAATATCTTTTGTCGTCTATTTTTCTAACTCGAACAATATTCACCTTCTTTCGTTGGTTAATTTCTTGTATTAAAATACTTCTTTTCGTTTTTATGGTGTCATATGAGTAATGGGCGATATTTAAAATATTATCAAGCTGTTCTTTGGAAATATTAATCCCTTTGTAAGGTTTTAAGGCTTTTTCTATTTCTTTAGAGCTATTATTGATGTTAAAAGGATTTTTATTTCTTTTATAGATTAATAGTCCGAAAAATAGTACTGAAGCTGATATAGAAATTATAGATAAAATTTTATTGTTGTTATTTTTTTTTGATTGATAAAAATTAAAGTAGTTCATGACATTTAATTTTTCTGTTTTCGTTAGATCAATTGAATCTACATGACTTTCGTTATTTCTATAAAATAATTGGTTGTCATGTATATATAAGTAGTTTATTCCATTAATTGAAGGTGTAGTTGTTAAAAATGGGATCTGAAACAATTCACCCTTAATTTTATTGAAAATTTGGTACCGGCATGTCCCATTTGAGTTATAGAAACCCATTAAGTCGTATTTTTCGCTGTGGTATTGGAAGTCTCCATTATTGATTCTTAGTTCTTTATCTCCTTGATTAGTA
>Ga0181553_10000070_pt1 | contig 69801 bp, 56 predicted proteins | sample 011ome_17_FD_133753 | JGI IMG/M metagenome (GOLD analysis project Ga0181553, IMG submission 133753) | Coastal salt marsh microbial communities from the Groves Creek Marsh, Skidaway Island, Georgia - 011502XT metaG (megahit assembly) | ecosystem: Environmental > Aquatic > Marine > Intertidal...
AGTCTCCTTGTTGATCAAGCGGGGGAATTATATTAGACTGAACTAAATAGTGCTCTGGCTTATAACAACAGAGGTGTAAACAAAGGTAAATTAGAAGACCACTACGGAGCAATAGCAGACTACACTAAAGCCATTGAACTTGACCCTAATAAAATTGAAGCTTATAACAATAGAGGTCTTTCAAAAGGAACATTAAAAGATTTTAAAGGAGCTATATCAGACTTTAGTAAAGCAATAGAGATTGATTCTAAATATACTAAAGCTTACTATAATAGAGGTCTTTCAAAAGATGAATTAAAAGACTATAAAGGAGCAATAGCTGACTGTACCAAAGCTATAGAGATTGACCCTAATGATGCTAAGGCTTATAACAACAGAGGTATTTCAAACGATATGTTTACAAAGCATACTAAAAATATTGATAAAGAATTGATTGAAAAAAGAAATGAATTATCAAGCCTAAATGATTATCAAAAGGATTTGAGTGAGTATATAAATTATGGTTTGAAATTGATGCAAAATTTAGAAACGTTTTTTGAACAAAGTGATGTACATATCAAGAATAAGTTAATGAGTTCGATATTTGAAGAAAAAATAGAATTTGATGGACAAAAGTATCGAACCCCAAATTTTAAAGAAGGATTTGGTTTTATCTATCAGAAAATAAACGAGTTACAAGTATTGAGAAAAGAAAAAGGAGACAAACTTTCGAATGTCTCCCGTTTAGTACTCAAGGTGGGAATCGAACCCACACTCCCGAAAGAACTGGATTTTGAATCCAGCGCGTCTACCAATTCCGCCACTTGAGCAATAAGGACTGCAAATGTAAAAAATAATCTCATATACCATATATTTCCATCTTTGATTTCTATGGAGATTTAATAATTTAATTACATTTGCACCTCAGTAAAAATAGCTAAATCTCACTATTAGATTATTTTAGAACAAATGTCAACCCAAGCCAAGGATGTAAAAATATTCCCCTGTACTCAGAGTGCAGAGCTTTCTGCCAAGATTGCAAAGGCTTTTGGCGCTCCGCTAGGGCAGGTTAACACAAGCACCTATAGCGATGGAGAATTCCAAACTTCCTTTGAGGAGTCTGTTCGTGGTGCCCGCGTGTTTTTGATTGGTTCTACCCATCCAGGCCCTAGAAATTTGATGGAATTGTTATTGATGATAGACGGTGCCAAACGCGCTTCTGCTAGACATATTACTGCTGTCATGCCCTATTTTGGTTGGGCCCGACAAGACAGAAAAGACAAGCCTCGTGTGCCTATAGCGGCCAAATTGGTTGCCAAAATGCTTGAAACGGCAGGGGCCACAAGAATTATTACAATGGATTTGCACGCAGATCAAATCCAAGGTTTCTTCGAAAAGCCAGTGGATCACCTGTTTGCGTCAACCATTTTTCTGCCTTACGTCCAAAGTTTAGGCCTGGACAATTTGACCATAGCTTCGCCGGATATGGGTGGTTCCAAGCGTGCTTATGCCTACTCCAAAGCACTTGAAAGTGACGTTGTGATCTGCTACAAGCAAAGAGAAAAAGCCAATCAGGTCACTTATATGGAATTGATTGGAGAGGTTGCGGGTAAAAATGTTATCCTTGTAGACGATATGGTGGACACTGCTGGCACTTTGACCAAAGCTGCCGATCTTATGATGGAACGTGGCGCATTGAGCGTTCGAGCCATCTGTACACATCCAGTTTTGTCGGGTGATGCCTACGATCGTATTGAGAAGTCGCAGCTCCAAGAATTGATTGTAACGGATTCAATTCCGCTACGTCAGGAATGTAAAAAAATTAAAGTATTGACCTGTGCCGATTTGTTTGCTGAAGTCATGTATAATGTACATCACAACGAGTCTATCAGTTCAAAGTTCATCATGTAGTTTAACTTAAAAATAATTATGAAATCAATTACAATCAATGGATCGAAAAGAGAAAGCGTGGGCAAGAAAGCAACTCAAGCCTTACGTAATGCTGGAGCGGTACCTTGCGTGTTATACGGAGGAGACCAACCAGTACATTTCTCAGCACCTGAGTTGGCTTTTTCAAAACTGGTTTATACGCCTAACGCGCATACAGTTGTAATTGCCTTAGACGACAAAACCTCTTTCAAAGCGGTTTTACAAGACATTCAATTTCACCCTGTTACCGACAGAATTTTACACATTGACTTTTACCAATTGTACGACGACAAGATGGTGACTATGGAGATTCCTGTGGTTATCGTTGGAAGCTCTCCTGGAGTTAGAAACGGGGGTAATCTCTTACGCAACAAGCGCAAGTTGAAAATCAAAGCCCTTCCTGCTAATTTGCCAGACTTTATTCAAGCTGACATCTCTAAATTGAAAATCGGAAGCAAACTGTATATCACTGAACTATTTTCAGAGGACTATACATTCTTGCATCCAGACAATACCGTGATATGTCTGGTAAGACGTTCTAGAGCTTCTGCCAGTTTGAGTGAAGAAGAGGAAGAGACTGAAGGAGAAGAAGGAGAAGTTTCTGGAAGTCAAGCCGACAGTTCAGCCGATGAAACTTCGGCTGAATAAGTCCAATGTCTTTTTAATGATATTAGAAAAGCATTCTTATTCGGAATGCTTTTTTAATTTTACATCATGACTTGGTTTAATTTTCTCAAAAAAAGAAAGCATGCATCTGACGAACAGCTGATGAAGAAATTTCTCATTGTTGGATTAGGAAATATTGGCGCTGATTATCAAAATACGCGTCATAATATTGGTTTTTCTATTGTCGAAGCCATTGCCAACAAACACGAGGCTACTTTTCAATCAACTCGTTTTGGTGCGATGGCACAGGTCAAAATTAGAGGCCGTTTACTCATGCTCCTTAAGCCAGATACCTTTATGAATCTGAGCGGTAAGGCTGTACTTCATTGGATTAAAGCTCAGAAAATAGAATCAGAACATTTGCTCATCCTGACCGATGACCTTCATTTGCCTTTTGGAAGCATTAGGTTAAGAACCAAAGGCAGTCACGCTGGTCACAACGGCTTGAAAAGTATTGAACAAGAGTTGAATTCATCCAATTACAACCGATTGAGATTTGGCATTGGATCTGCATTTAACCCCAATCATCAAGTGGATTTTGTATTGGGAACTTGGTCCGAGGAGGAAATGGCGGCATTGCCAGAACGGGTGGAACAATGTGTCGCATTGACAGAGGCCTTCGTTCTTCAGGGCGTTCAAAAAGCAATGAATCAATTTAACGGCAATTAAACTTGAACCATTGATTGTATCAGATTCTTTTGAAGTATTGAGACATCAGAAGTCGGCGGTCACCATTGGCACTTTCGACGGTGTGCATGTTGGTCATCAAAAAATCATCAATCATTTGGTCGAAATTGCTCAAGCCAAAGGATTAAAATCAGTCGTTCTGACTTTTTTCCCTCACCCACGAATGGTCCTTAACGCAGAGCATGGGATCAAATTGCTTAATACGATCGAGGAAAAATCTAAGCTTTTGGGCGACTTGGGAGTAGATTATCTGATTGTACTCCCATTTACAAGGGAGTTCTCCAATCAGTCGGCCTCAGAATTCGTTCACAATATTTTGGTCACTGGTCTGGGTGTTGCTCATCTGGTGGTGGGTTACGATCACCGATTTGGCAATAACAGAGAAGCTAACGTCGACGACTTGATTGAATTTGGGGCTCAATTCAATTTTGAGGTAGAGCAAATTGAGGCACAGGATATAGCCGAGGTTACCATAAGTTCTACTAAAATAAGAAACGCTTTAAAAAACGGAGAGGTTGATTTGGCTTCGCAATATCTTGGTTACAATTTTAAGTTTGTCGGAAAAGTGATCCATGGCCATGCACGTGGAAGAAAGTTGGGATATCCTACGGCAAACCTCCAATTGGAAAACGACTACAAGCTTATTCCTAAAAATGGAGTCTATGCCGTTAGGGTGCTTTGGAATCGGAGCAAATTTGACGGTATGATGAACATCGGTTATAATCCAACACTATCCGATCAAGGAATTAGTATTGAAGTTCATCTTTTTGACTTCGAGGGGGACTTGTATGGCGAAAATTTAGAAGTTCATTTCGTGTCTCGATTGAGGGATGAAATTAAATTTGATGACATTGAGGCTTTGAAATCTCAATTGTTTGAGGACAAAGACCGAGCCCTCACAATTTTGAAGAAATAATTGAAGAAAGTAGATGTTCTTGGCCCGTATTAAAAGACAGAATGCGTAATTTTGATTTTAAAGTAGAATAATGTTAGAAGTCAATAAAATTAGGGATCACAAAGCAGATGTTGTCCGAGGACTCGAAAAGAGAAACCTTCACGTTACTGCTGATTTGGACGAAATTCTCAGACTTGACGAGGTTCGGCGCAAAACCCAAGCAGAGTTGGACAATATGCTCTCTGAGTCTAATCGACTTTCTAAGGAAATTGGAACGTTGTTTCAATCTGGTAAGCAACAAGAAGCCAATAACCTCAAAACTCAAACCACTCAACTCAAGGAACAATCTAAGGTTCTGAACGATCACTTGACTGCAACTGTTGATCAACTAAAAGAAGCGTTACTGCAACTGCCCAACGTTCCTCATGAGTCAGTAAGGCAGGGGAGTTCTGCAGATGATAATGAGGAAGTATTTAAAGACGGTGATGTCCCTGTGCTGCCTTCTTCTGCCATGCCTCATTGGGATTTGGCGCATCAATACGATTTGATAGATTTTGAATTGGGCAATAAAATTACTGGTGCTGGTTTTCCGGTATACAAAGGTAAGGGAGCTAAATTACAACGTGCCTTAATTGCTTTTTTCTTGGATGAAAACACCGCTGCTGGATATCAGGAAGTTCAAGTTCCACACTTGGTTAATGCCGATTCAGCCATGGGGACAGGACAGTTGCCTGATAAGGAAGGTCAAATGTACGAGGCGACCGTTGATCAACTGTACTTAATTCCAACGGCTGAAGTGCCGATTACCAATTTGTTTAGAGATGTGCTGCTCGATGAAGCATCACTTCCCCAAGCCATGACAGGATACACACCTTGTTTCCGCAGAGAAGCTGGGAGTTATGGCGCACATGTTCGGGGTTTAAATCGCTTGCATCAATTTGACAAGGTTGAAATTGTTAGGGTTGAAAAGCCTGAAAATTCCTATGCCGCTTTGGAAGTCATGGTGGATCATGTTAAGTCTATCTTGGCCAAATTAGAATTACCGTACCGAATCCTCAGACTCTGCGGTGGAGATATGGGCTTTACCTCGGCACTAACCTATGATTTTGAAGTATATTCGGCAGCACAAGAAAGGTGGCTCGAAATAAGCTCAGTTTCCAACTTTGAGACTTTCCAATCCAACCGCTTAAAACTCAGATATAAAGATGCGGACGGAAAAAATAGATTGGCTCATACATTGAATGGAAGTTCTCTAGCCTTGCCTCGCGTTCTTGCTGCTTTGTTGGAGAATAACCAAACAGAGGCAGGAATCTTGATCCCATCTGCTTTGGTACCCTATACTGGATTTTCAATAATAGAGTAAGTCAATCAGCATCTATTTTTGTATTTTCCCATTTGAACTGTAAACGACTTCCTAGCCTAGCGTTAAGAGGGACTCAAGTCAAAATCGTTCAATATTTATGAAAGCAATATTTTGTTTTGTAGGATTGTTTTTGATGGGGACTGTATTCGCCCAGCAAGAAGATTTGGCGCAAAATTATTTTGACCAAGCCGAATATGGCAAAGCCTTGTCGATTTACCAAAAATTGTATCAAGACAATCCTACCAACTCAGGCTATTTGTTTCAAATGGTTACCATTCATCAAGAATTGGAACAATATCAGGTAGCACAAAACTTGTTGATAAAGGCCATTGACCAACCGAATCCTCAATTTTTGGTTGAATTGGGCTATAACTACAGTTTGCAAAATGACCCAGTTTTGTCCGAGAAGTATTACGACCAAGCCTTGGTTAATTTGGAAGAAAACCCCATTTACACCAATTATGTCGCCGATCGATTTCGACAGAGAGGATTGTTGGACAGAGCGATTCAAGCTTTGGAGCAAACTATAGCTATCCAACCTCAACCCAATTTTTTACTACAACTCACCCGATTCTATGGCGAGAAGGGAGAGGTTGACAAATTTTTTCAAAAGTATTTGGAGCTTGCTTTGGTAAATCCAGTTTATGCTGGCTATGCCAAAAGAGATTTTTCAAAATACATTACTGACAATTCTGAAAACCCAAACAATCAGTTGCTCAAAAAACTTTTGTTGGAAAAGCTCCAAGAGTTTCCCGACATCATGTGGAACGATTTTTTGAGCTGGCTGTTTGTGCAACAGAATGATTTTGCTGCCGCTTTTATGCAAGAAAAGGCCATTTTCGCCCGTCAAGGATCTACTTTGAACCCTATTTTTCAATTGGCTGAATTGTGTGAAGATAATGATCAATTGCCCTTGGCCAAACGCATCTATGTCTACCTTGTTGAGCAATCACCAGAAAGAGGGATGCGTCTAAAAGCCCAAATCGGTCAAGTGGAAGTTGAAGCTAAAATGGCAAAATCTGCCGAATACGATCCAATAGAATCTAGATACAACAAGCTCTTTGAAGAATACGGACAAGGATCTTTCACCGTTTCCTTAGGGCTGTCCTATGCCCATTTTTTGATTAATTACCAATCCGATGCACCTCGAGCAATAGAGTTTCTGAAGTCCCTCATCGCTTCGTCCAACCTGAAAGGTTTTGAATTGGCACAAACTCAGTTGTTATTGGGCGACGCTTTAGTGATGGAAGAGCGATTCAACGAGGCCTTGGTGGAGTATTCCAAGGTTCAAATAGACATGAAAAACAGTACAATTGCCCAAGAAGCCAAGTTTAAAATCGCACAGACCAGCTTTTACAAAGGCGACTTCGAATGGGCTGAATCCCAATTAAAAGTTTTGAAGTCGTCCACGTCTCAGCGAATGGCCAATGATGCTTTGGCGCTCAAATTACTCATTTCTGATCATACTCAAGAAGATAGTTTGCATTTGGCTTTGAAACAATATGCCAAAGCCGATTTGATGAGAGTTCAAGGACGTTATAACGAAGCCATTGCTCTATTGGACACCATATTAAAAAATCACAAAACAGAGTCCATCGTCGCCCAAACCCTAATAACACAGGCTCAACTTTGCTATTTGGTCAATGATCCTGTTAAGGCTCAAAATAATTATTTGACTGTGCTCAAGGACTTTCCCACAGGTCTGTTGTCTGCCGAAGCCTGCTATGAATTGGCCAAGCTCTATCAAAGTGAATTTAACGACAAAAATAACGCGATGAAATACTTTGAAAAGATCATATTTGATTATCCTTCGAGCCTATTTTTTGTCGAGGCCAGAAGGCGATTCAGACAATTGAGAGGAGATGACTTAAATTAAACATCATGTACATATACAACGTAACCATACATATTGAAAAACATCTGGAGGACAAATGGCTTGAATGGATCAAGGTGCATATACCACAAGTATTGGCAACACAAAAGTTTCAGAAGGCCACCCTGTCAAGAGTTTTGGCTCATGAGGAAGGTGGAGCCACCTATGCCATTCAATATCTGGCCAAGTCTATGGACGATCTCAACTCCTACTATGAGGAACATGCCCCAGCATTGAGAAAAGAGGGTGAGGAATTGTTCGGATCGGCTATGATTGGTTTCCGCACAGAACTTCAAGTTTTAGAAGAATTCTGATGACTGTCAAAGCCAAAAAGCATCTTGGTCAGCATTTTTTAACTGATCAATCCATTGCGCAAAACATTGCCAATTTGCTCAAATCGACGACGTCTGATTTGATTTTAGAAATAGGTCCTGGAACGGGGGTATTGACCAAGTATTTAACCGCATTCGAGCCAAAATTGTATCTGGTTGAAATCGATCCAGAATCGATAGAATACCTGAAAGCTCATCATTTAGGACTGGCTGAGAGAATCATAGAAAGGGACATTTTAAAGTTGGATTTGGCAGCTCTTTTTCCGAAACAGTCCATCAGTATGATTGGTAATTATCCCTATAACATTTCTACTCAAATTGTATTCAAAATGCTGGAATACAAAAGTTTGATTCCCGAAATGGCTGGTATGTTTCAAAAGGAAGTTGCGGAACGCATTTGTGCACAGCCTGGCAGTAAAGTTTATGGCATATTGTCTGTATTGACTCAAGCTTTTTACCATTGCTCCTATGAATTTACCGTTCCACCACATGTGTTTAATCCGCCACCTCGAGTTGAATCGGGAGTAATACATTTAAAACGCAAAGAAGATTTCACCCTCGGTTGCAATGAGGCCCTATTTTTTAAGGTCGTTAAGACGGCTTTTCAACAGAGAAGGAAGACCTTAAGGAATAGTTTAAAAACCTTTGAATTGAGTGACAATTTGAAAGAAGGTAGTATCTTTGACAAACGGCCAGAACAGTTGTCTGTCCAAGAGTTTACGTCATTGACCTCGTTACTGCAAGGTGACACATAAATCCAAGTTGATCATGTCACGGGAAGAATACATCCGATTTCAGTTTTCTGAAGAACTCCGAAAGGAAGTGATTTCTCTCATCCAATCTCGCGATGATGATGCATTGCATGTCTATTTTGACGACATCCATCACGCTGATATCGCCGAGGTTTTGGGTGAATTGAGTCTTGATCAAGCGACCTACATCATCAAACTCTTAGACAGTGACACCACTGCTGAGGTTCTTATGGAACTCGATGAAGATGATCGCGAGAAAATCTTGGAAAACTTATCGGCTCAAGAAATTGCGGAAGAAATTGCGGAGTTGGATACAGATGATGCCGCCGATATTGTGGCCGAATTATCATTAGAGCGGCAGCTGAAAGTGATGTCCAAGATCGAAGATTTGGAGCACAAAGCCGATATCCAGGAACTGCTGAAATATGCTGAAAATTCCGCAGGGTCTTTGATGGCTAAAGAGTTGGTTAAGGTCAATGAAAATTGGACCGTCACGCAGTGTGTGAAAGAAATGCGTATTCAGGCCGAATTTGTAACCAGGGTGCACTCCATTTATGTGATTGACGATAATGACCGCCTCATCGGTCGATTGTCGTTAAAAGATCTTTTGGTAGCCAAACCTAAAGACTTTGTCAAATCCATTTTTATTCCAAAAGTAGATTATGTCGAGGCTTCCGATTCCGTAGAAGAAGTTTCTAAACTCATGCAGAAATATGACCTTGAAGCCATTCCTGTTGTCGATCCACAAAAGCGCTTGTTGGGTAGGATTACTATTGATGACATCGTAGATGTGATCAAGGAAGAAGCAGAAAAGGATTATCAAATGGCTGCAGGGATTACTCAAGAAGTAGAGGCCGATGACAGTATTTTTGAACTGGTCAGAGCACGCTTGCCATGGTTGATATTAGGCCTATTCGGGGGATTGGCTAGTGTATTGATTCTTCAGGATTTTGAAGAAGTAATGTCACTACCCAGCGTAAAAAGTTTGTTTTTCTTTACCCCTCTCGTTGCTGCGATGGCTGGTAATGTAGGAGTTCAATCGAGTGCCATTATCGTTCAGGGTTTGGCCAATGACAACGTTAAAGGCAGCTTGGTCAATCGACTGCTGAAAGAAGTTGGCCTCAGTTTGATCAATGGATTAGCCTTAGGGACTTTGGTTGTCTTGTTTGGAGCTATTTTGAATTTCGATGTTTTATTCAGTTTAACGGTAGCCATATCAATGATCTGTGTCATAATTGTCGCAGCTCTGATTGGCACGTTTGTACCCATATTATTGCATCGCAGAGGAATTGACCCAGCCATTGCTACCGGGCCATTCATCACTACCAGCAATGATATTTTTGGAATTTTCCTTTTCTTCATGATTGCCAAACTGATATTGCAGTTCTGATGAGGGTGCTTCATTTGGATTACAATCACCCCGACCTCATCAACGGTTTAAGACAGTTGGGTTGGGAGAATGTCGAAAACTATTCCGAACCTAAGGAAGTAGTTGAACAGACCATTGATCAGTTTGATGGGTTAGTTGTAAGAAGTCGATTTCCTATTGATCAATCATTTTTATCTAGGGCTGTAAATTTGAAATTCATTGCACGGGTGGGAGCAGGAATGGAAAACATAGACATCGATCAAGCCCTCTCCCAAAATATTCTGCTATTTTCGGCACCAGAAGGTAATTCAACCGCCCTTGCTGAGCACGCCTTGGGAATGTTACTTGCATTAACCAACCACCTTCCGAGGGTTAACCACCAGGTGAAATCTGGAATTTGGTTGCGTGAAGCGAACCGTGGACATGAGATTTCTGGAAAGACCATTGGGCTGATAGGCTATGGTCATATGGGAAAAGCTTTTGCCTCTGTACTTCGCGGCCTCAATGTCAAAGTGGTTTTTCACGACATCATCAGCGGAATAGACAATGATGATGCTCGTCAGGTGAGTTTAGCGGAGTTACAAAAGTGTGCAGACGTTGTCAGTTTGCATGTACCCGAAACAGAACTTACTATTGGCATGGTCAATGCCAAATTTATCAGTCAATTCGTCAAACCTTTTTGGCTCATCAACACTGCTCGTGGCAAAGCTGTGGTAACAGATGATTTGGTTGAAGCCCTGAAAACGGGAAAAATTAGAGGTGCAGCTTTAGACGTTTTGGAATATGAAAAATCTTCATTTGAAGACATGTTCAAAAACAATACCTTGCCTGAGGCTTTTTCTTTTTTGTCGGAATCTGATAATGTCATCTTATCGCCGCATATTGCTGGTTGGACTGTAGAAAGTCATCAAAAATTGGCTCTTGTTTTGCTCGACCAGATTAAAGCGGCCTTTGCATAAATTTATAATTTGCCTTTTAAAATCCATTTTTCATGCAGTCCAAAACCCATTCTCCCAGTGCTTATATTGACGAATTGCCGCAAGAACGTCAAGCGGTAGTGTCCCGAATTCGACAAGTTATTCTTGACCATATCCCTAAAGGCTTTGAAGAAATGATGAACTATGGCATGATAGGGTTTGTTGTGCCTCATAGCATTTATCCTTCGGGGTATCATTGTACTCCTGAACTCCCCTTGCCTTTTGTCAGTTTAGCGTCTCAGAAAAATTTTATTGCCTTGTATCATATGGCAATGTATGCCGATAAGGCCCTGCTAGACTGGTTTGTCGACGCATATCCAAAACACTGCAAGCGCAAATTGGACATGGGTAAATCTTGTGTCCGATTTAAATATTTAGACGACATTCCTTATGATCTGATTGGTGAGCTCGTTTCAAAAATGACTCCTCAAGAGTGGATTGAGCTTTACGAATCGGCATTCAGACAAGGCTGATACAAATTGACCTGTCCCTATTCTGTTGCTTCGCTGTTCTTGCCGTGAAATTTCAGTTCTAGTTCAGCTTGAAACTCTTCCATGACTGGACGAACAGTACTCTCAGGCAAATCGGCAATCTTTATATACATCAGGCCGTCTACAGAATTGTTGAACAGCGGATCAACATTGAAGGCCAGCAATCGGGCATTTTGCTTGATGTATTTTTTTAATAAAACGGGAAGTCTTAGATTTCCTGGCTCTACTTCTTCAATAATTTTATCGAACTTATTCAAATCATCCGCTGAGGCGTCAAAGACAAATTCTTTATCGGCGTCTTTGAGCTTTACTTTAAATTCTTTTTTAGGCCTAACAAACTGCGCAAAGTAGGGGTCATAGTAGTGGGATCGCATGAATTCGATCATCAAAGATTTTGAAAAATTTGAAAACTTATTGGAAATGCTTACCCCACCAATCAAATATTTGTGATCAGGAAATCTCAAGGTGGTGTGCACAATTCCTTTCCAAAGTAAAAACAGAGGCATTGGTTTTTGCTGGTATTCCTTAATGATATAGGCCCGCCCCATTTCAATAGATTTGGACAACAGGTCGTGGATTTCAGGTTCAAATCGGAACAAACTGTGTAGGTAAAACCCCTCAATACCTCTTTGCATATAAATATCCCGTCCTAAGCCCATGCGATAAGCACCAGCCAATACTTGTGCTTCGTCATCCCACAAAAATAGGTGGTGGTAATATTGGTCAAAGTCGTCCAAATCTAATGCCTTATTCGTACCTTCTCCAATAGCTCTAAAGGTAATTTCTCTCTGCCGTCCTATTTCTTGCAATAGGTTAGGAATCTGATCTGCCTCGGCTAAGAATACCTCGTAATTTCTGCTTTTTAACAGTCTTCCGTCATTCTCGCGCAGAGCTGCTACTTCTCTAATCATGGCCTCAGGATCCATTGGTCTTGCAATTTGTTTCGGACTCTTTGCAATGGGATTCCGTAAAGACGATGAGATCTGAGCAATGATCTTTTCTTTGTCATCGAATGCCTTGGATAGCATGTAAGTTTTACTCCTTAAAAAGTCGGTAAACTCCTCGAGGGTGCCATGCTCTGATTGTTCGTTGATTGAAATCGGTTTCCCAATCCTTACCTTGATGGTTCTGTGTTTTTGGGTAAACAATTCTGAAGGCAGTTTGGCAGTTCGCAGTTTGTCGCTAATGCGCGAGAGCCAATAAAACATACGACTGTTTTTGGCGTGAAAATAAATGGGGACAATAGGGACTTCGGCTCGTCTTGCCAATTTCATCACTGCGACTTCCCAAGGTTTGTCAACAATCAGTTTTCCATCTTTGTAAGTAGACACCTCTCCCGCAGGAAAAATCCCGAGCGGATGACCGTCTTTGAGGTGTTGAAGTGCATGCTTAAACCCAATCATGCTCGATTTTATTTCCTGATGATCCTCGAAAGGATTTACAGGCATGATGTAAGGTTCTAAAGGAGCAATACGGTGCAAAAGGAAGTTGGCGATAATTTTAAAATCTTCCCGCTGTTCCAACATCAATTTCAACAATAGTACGCCGTCAATACCCCCAAGAGGATGGTTGGAAACGGTGATGTAGGGGCCTTCTTTTGGAAGTCTTTTCAAATCTTCTTCAGGAATTTCGAAGTGAATGTTAAAGGCGTCCAGAATGCCATTCATAAACTTCAATCCTTGGAGGTGATTGTTTTTCTTATAGATTTTGTTAATCGAAGAAATTTTAAGTATCCTCAAAATGACCCATCCAAAAAAGGTCCCAACAAAACCGTAACCATCGGCTTTTATCAGCTTGGCGACCTCTTTCGCACTGACAATAGGCTGTTTATTCGATTTAACTTTTTGTAACAAATTGGAGGCGTTTAGTAGTGAGTTGTTTTACCAAAATCTCGGTTCCCATAGGAATAAAATCGGGCAGATCGGTTTGGGGATTTAGGACGGTATAAAGACTGACGTTATCGATAACAGTCAGATCATATTTGGCACTTAATTCGTGCAACATTGCCTCTTTGTGATTGAAGGGATCCGAAAAACAAATGGACATGCTAATGGCTGAATTTTGTGTGAGTCGAATTTTCATTTGGTACGATTCTAACAGGGAAGCAATTTTTTTAAACTGTTTTTCAACGATATAAGAAAGGTCTAGAGTGCTTAGAGTAATAAAAATCTGGTTTTTAAGGAGCATATAGCAACAGATGTTGTCGGGCATCAACATGTTTTTCTTGATGCAGGTGCCAGGCTCGATAGGATTCTGAAATGACCTCACGAAAAGGGGAATTTCCTTTTGGTGGAGGGGTTGTAAAGTTTTGGGATGGATTACAGTAGCTCCGTAATAGGACTGTTCAATAGCATCGTCATAGGACATGTGATGGATTAATTTGGTCTGGTCAAACCATTTGGGATCGGCATTGAGAATTCCTGGAACATCTTTCCATACTGTTACCGCCGACGCATTGATGCAGTATCCTATAATTGCAGCCGAATAATCGCTACCTTCTCGACCAAGCGTCGTTGAAAAATTGTTAGAATCACTGCCAATAAATCCTTGGGTTACATACAGTTGGTCTGGTTTGATGGCCTGAACTATGTTTTGTTGAGTTTCACTCAAATGAAGACCCGCTGTCCTGTAGGTATTGTTGGTTTTGATTAAAGTTCTGGCATCTAGCCATTGATTTTTAAGTCCATTGTCTATCAGGAAATGGCTGATTATGGTGGTCGAAACAATTTCTCCAATGCCAACGATTTGGTCGTAAACGAAATTGTAATTGGTCGATTTGTTACTATCCAGAAATCGCACGCCCTCGTCGAAAAAACCGTTCACAGCTCCAAAAACAGGGTGTTGGTCATTATCAAAAAGATCTAAAAGAATGTTGCTATGGAATTTTCGCACCTCTTGAAGGGAGCTACTTACCATTTTTCGGTCGTTGAAATAACAGGATACCACATTTTCCAAAGCATTGGTAGTCTTGTCCATGGCTGAAACAACGACTACGTTTGGCAATTGTTTCTGAGATTTCAGAACAGTGAGTAAGTTTCTAACGGCTTCGGAATTCTTCACCGAAGCTCCACCAAACTTATATACTTCCATTTTGAGTATGAATAAATCGTTTCAATCCAGCCTCGTCCATCTGAGCTAAATACCAGTCTCTTAAAACGAGAGCCCCAGTTTTCTCGTAAAAATCTATAGCGTTCTGATTCCAATCCAAGACCACCCATTCCACACGGCGCACTTTTTCCTTTGCAGCATAATCCATGACCAAGGTATAAAGCGCACTTCCAATGCCTAATCCACGATAGGCGTTCTTGACGATCAAATCTTCGAGGTGGATTGTTCTTCCCACCCAAGTTGAAAATCTGAAATAAATTAAAGCCATACCGAGTATTTCGCCACCTTGTTCAGCAACAAAGCATTTGAAGGCGGGTTGAGGTCCAAAACCAGACTCTTCGAGTTCTTTTTCCGTAACGACTACCGAATTTGGAGATTTCTCGAAAACAGCTAATTCTCGAATCAAATTTAGTATCTCTGGGACATCCGATATTGTGGCTTCTCTTGTACTGAACTGCATGATGATAATATCTGTTCAAATATAGTTTAAAGTTCCCTATGATTTGAACTTGATTTGTTGCGAGGTCACATTGATTTTTGTGATATTTGTACCTAATATTTTCATTATGCCAAAAATCAACCAAACCTTAGGTGAGTTTATTATAGAACACCAAAGCTCTTTCAAGTATTCCTCTGGGGAATTGTCACGATTGATTAACTCAATCCGACTATCCGCCAAGGTGGTCAATTATGAGGTCAACAAGGCTGGTTTGGTAGATATTTTGGGGGATATTGGTGACACAAACGTACAAGGAGAGGCACAGCAGAAATTGGACCTCTATGCCCATGATAAGTTTGTCCAGACCTTAACCAAAAGAAATATTGTTTGCGGCATAGCCAGTGAAGAAGAGGAGGACTTCATATGCATCAATAGTATAGATGCCAATAACCAAAATAAATATGTGGTTCTAATTGATCCTCTAGATGGATCATCCAATATCGATGTCAACGTGTCTGTGGGTACCATATTTTCGGTTTACCGACGTGTTACTCCAGTAGGATCCCCTGTTTTGATCGAAGATTTTCTTCAAAAGGGAAGTGAACAAGTTGCTGCGGGCTATGTCATTTATGGCACTTCCACCATGCTAGTTTATACTACTGGTGCTGGAGTAAACGGGTTTACATTGAACCCAGCTATTGGTACTTTTTACTTGTCCCACCCTGATATGAAATTTCCAAAAGAGGGAAGTATTTATTCCATAAATGAAGGGAATTACGTGCATTTTCCCCAAGGCGTTAAGGATTATTTGAAATACTGCCAAAAGGAGCAAGGCAACAGACCATACACCTCTCGATATATCGGATCTTTAGTTTCTGATTGCCATCGCAATATGATTAAAGGGGGCATTTATTTGTATCCGCAAACCGCACAGAATCCTAATGGTAAATTGAGATTGCTATACGAATGCAATCCTATGGCGTTCATTACGGAACAGGCTGGAGGAAAGGCAAGTAATGGCACTGAGAGGATATTAGACATTTCCCCAACGGCGCTCCATCAAAGGGTGCCGTTTTATTGTGGATCTAAAGAAATGGTGAACGATCTAGAATCTTTTATGGGAAATTAGCTTTCCTGCATGGCCACTTCAAAACTTTCGGCATCTGGAGACTCTTTGGCCATTTTGAGTGCTTTCGGTACAATTTCCCCAATTTGATTGGTGTGAAATCCTAGCCCAATCGCAATTTTTCCCATCAAATTCACTTCGTGTTCGTCTTGAATTTCATCGGCATTTACAATTTGAGCCAAATCATAGAGTCTCTCATAACGTTGTTCAAGCGAATGGGGAGGGTTGATGGGATGGCTTTTGTAATCACCTAAGATTTCGGCATATTCGGCAGGCTCAATATTGAGTCGATGTGCCAAACGATCTAAAAATGCTTTTTCTTCTTTGGAAATTACACCATCGCCCATAGCCACCCGAACTATTGCAGCGAAGTGGTCTTGATTCCGTTTTTGAAAACCTGAATCAAATAAATCAGAAATGGACATAGTCTGTTTTTAAGAACGTCAAAGATACATCAATCGTCGTTTTTCATATAGAAAAAATCAAAAAAATTCAATGCAGCAAGCTATATTTGCGCAAATTTATAGCATTGGGTAAAGCCCAAATTTTAGTCGAGTTTGAACAGTCTTTGCCTTTGCAAAAACTGCAGGAAGCTTTACTCCAAAATGAAAAATCCGTTTCAGTTTCTGGTTTGGTTGGTTCTGCTGTTTCGGTGGTTGCGGCTTCGGTATTTTTGTCAACCCACAAATCTTTGTTGCTGGTATTGAGCGACAAGGAAAAGGCAGCCTATCACCTCAATGATTTAGAACAATTATTACCCGACGCTGAGGTGCTGTTTTTTCCTTCGAGCCATCGCCGACCCTATACCTTGGAAGAAACGGAAAATGCCAATGTTTTGATGCGTTCTGAAGTGCTCAACGCTGTGGTTAACTCCAAAAAACCGACCCTAGTAGTGTCTTATCCTGACGCCTTATTTGAAAAGGTGATTACCCAGAAAAACCTAATTCAACAAGCGCTTCACATTTCCGTTGGGGAGAAAATCACCTTGGATGATCTCAATCAAACCTTGTTCGACATGCATTTTGATCGAGTGGATTTTGTTGTTGAACCTGGTCAATTTTCCGTAAGAGGAGGTTTGGTCGACGTATTTTCGTATTCGCACGATTTGCCTCATCGCATTGAATTTTTTGGAAATGAAATTGAGTCCATTCGAAGTTTTGATTTGGAAACTCAGTTGTCTATACAAAAAACTGTAGAATTCAGAATCCTACCAAATCTAGAACTAAAAAATCTTGACGTTGAACGCGAGTCTCTGATCGAGTTTTTAGGTTTAAAAACCACTGTTTTCGTTGATCATTTTTCTTTAATTACCTATCGTCTTAACAACTTATTCGAGAAGGCCGAAGTAAATTTTCAGTCGTTAAATCCAGATATCAAATACGCTCATCCAAATCAACTCTTTTGTAATAGCAAGTCGTTTATAGAGCACGTCAAAAAACAGCAACTCATTGCGCTGACTCAGCTTCCCAAGGACCATTTTCCAGATGAAGTAGCGGTGAGTTTTTTGACCAAACCCCAACCAACCTTTAATAAGCACTTCGATTTGTTGTTTCACAATTTGAACACCTTGACTGATCAGGGCTATGTGAATTACATTTGTTGTAACAACAAGCAACAGGCCAAAAGGTTCAATGACATCATGGAAAGTGCCGAGCATTCGGCAGAGTTCAAAACTATTGAGTTGCCACTCCATGAAGGATTTGTCGATGAGAACATCAAAGTCGCCTGTTATACTGATCACCAAATTTTTGAACGTTACCAAAAATTCCATCTCAAGCACAATTTCGACAAGGTTGAAGCCATTTCGATGAAAGAGCTCAATTCCCTTCAAGTGGGTGATTTTGTCACCCATATCGATCACGGGGTAGGGCGATTTGCTGGTCTTCAGAAAATTGAAGTAGAGGGTAAATTTCAAGAAGCCATCAAACTCATTTATGCGGAAAGAGATATTCTGTATTTGAGTATCCACGCGCTTCACAAAATTGCCAAGTTCAATGGCAAAGAGGGTACTGCTCCCAAACTTTATAAATTGGGCAGTAAAGCGTGGACGGCACTCAAGCAAAAGACAAAGTCTCGGGTTAAAGAAATAGCCTTCAACTTGATAAAATTGTATGCAGAACGTCGATCAAAAAGAGGGTTTCAATTTGCTCCCGACAGCTATCTTCAGCACGAGCTAGAAGCCTCGTTCATTTATGAAGATACTCCCGATCAAATTACTGCAACTGTAGATGTGAAAAACGATATGGAGAGCGATCGACCTATGGATCGCTTGGTTTGTGGGGATGTTGGATTTGGAAAAACGGAAGTCGCCATAAGGGCAGCATTCAAAGCTGTTGACAATGGAAAGCAAGTAGCCGTTTTGGTGCCAACTACCATTTTGGCTTTTCAACATCACCGAACATTTGTGGAACGGTTTTCTGAACTTCCTGTTACGGTGGATTATCTGAATAGATTCAGGACAGCGACTGAACGAATGGATGTGCTCCAAAGACTTGAAAAGGGACAAATAGACGTGGTCATTGGCACTCATCAATTGATCAACGCTAACATTAAGTTCAAAGATTTAGGTCTGTTGATCGTCGATGAAGAACAAAAGTTTGGTGTTGCGGCCAAAGACAAGCTCAAAACATTAAAGACCGATGTGGATGTTTTGACTCTAACAGCAACTCCAATACCCAGAACATTGCAGTTTTCCCTGATGGCAGCCAGAGATTTGTCCATCATCAATACCCCTCCGCCAAATCGATACCCAATTGATAGTCATGTGATTAGATTTAGTGAGTCTTTGATTCGGGATGCTATCAGTTATGAAATACAACGTGGCGGTCAGGTTTTCTTCGTTCACAATCGCATTGAGAACATCAAAGAAGTCGCGGGGATGATTCAAAGGCTGGTGCCCGATGCCAAAATAGGGGTAGGTCATGGTCAGCTTGATGGGAAAAAGTTAGAGGGTCTAATGCTCGATTTTATGAACGGTCAGTTTGACGTCTTGGTGAGCACAACCATCATTGAAAGCGGACTGGATGTTCCCAATGCCAACACCATGATCATCAATAATGCCAATAATTTTGGACTCAGCGATTTGCATCAAATGCGGGGAAGAGTGGGGAGAAGTAATAAGAAGTCATTTTGTTATTTTATCACACCCGAATACAGTGAAATGACTGATGATGCCCGAAAACGAATTCAAGCACTTGAACAAAATTCTGGACTTGGCAGTGGCTTCAATATCGCCATGAAGGATCTTGAAATTAGAGGAGCTGGCGATCTTTTGGGAGGAGAACAGAGTGGGTTCATCAATGACATTGGTTTCGAAACCTATCAAAAAATATTAAATGAAGCGATTGACGAGCTCAAGCACAAGGAATTTTCAGAATTGTATGAGTCTGAACGGAATAAAGGACCTTATGTCAAAGAGGTGGCTATTGACACCGATTTCGATTTGCGTTTGCCCGATACTTATGTCAATATCGTTTCTGAAAGATTGGACCTTTATACCCAACTGAGTCAGTTAAAAGATCAGGAATCTTGGAATCAATTCAAAGCAGCTCTTGCCGATCGATTCGGCCCTTTACCTCAGCCTGCCGTGGATCTGATGACCAGTGTGCAGTTGAAATGGTTAGCCGCAAGCTTTGGGATGGACAGACTGGTGATGAAGAACAACAAATTGTTGGCCTATTTCATTAACGATCAGCAAAGTGAGTTTTTTCAAGGAGACGCTTTCAGCGCTATTCTGCAGTTTGCCCAAAAATATCCTCAACGCTGCAAACTCAAGGAAAAACAAACTAAACAAGGCTTGCGTTTGTTAATGGTTTGCGAGTCACTTCACTCTGTCCATGAAGTTCACGAGCTCTTTAATGACCTCTGCGAAAACCTTGCTCAGAAATGATAGAAGGCATCTTTGATGTGTTCAATGTCATGACCCAATTCAGTTGAAATAATGGCAATGACATCAAGTCGCACTTCAATAGAACCAGTGATGTCCTGGACAAAATGATCTAAGGCCAAAACTAAATTTTGGATTTGCTTTTTTTTGATAAAATCTTGTGGATTGCCAAAGTCTCTAGTGGAACGTGTTTTGACTTCTACTCCAATGATGGTATTTTCGCGTTGAACAATTAAGTCCACTTCGGCTTTCAGATAACGGTAGTTTTTAGCCAAAACGACATAGCCTCTTTTTTCGAGATAATTTGCTGCGATTTCCTCACCGCTTTTGCCAAGATCATGAGGTTTTTGCATCGACGGTCAATATTTCAAAATGCTGGAATCTTCGGTTATTTTCAGCAAGGCTGAACGGCCAAAATATATTGCTCTATTGTCTTTTTCATGTCCTGCTGGAAATCCAAAAGCAATCGGTATACTGGGGTTTCCAACTGCCCTCAATACGATTTCTTCCAAAGTTTTGCCAAAGTCAGGACTGTTCTCTTTGATGTTAGTAAAATCCCCAACCAGAACCCCCGCACAATTCTGAAATGCTCCAGATCGCCTCAGACTTTGAATCATCCTATCAACTTCGTACATGTATTCTCCAATTTCTTCTATAAAAATGATTTTGTCGCAAAAATCTACAGCCGTTTCCGAACCTAGCATGGCACTGAGCAGGGATAGGTTGCCACCAATAACTGGAGCCTTTACCTCACCCAATTGATTTTTAGAATTGGTGTCGAACTCATATCTTATCGATTTGCCAAACAGTGCATCCTTAAGACTTGCTATGCTCAGTTTGATGTCCTCTAGGTCATTTTCAAAATTGACTGCCATCATGCCGTGAATCGTAGCAAAATGAAGCTGATGCAATTGGGAATGAAAAGCAGTGACGTCGGAGTAACCAATAATCCACTTTGGCTTGACTTGGAATTTTGAGAAATCGAGCTGGTCCATGATCCTCATGCTTCCATATCCACCTCTAGCGCACCAAATGGCCTTGATGGAAGGGTCGTCTAGCATCTCTTGGAAAACTTGACGTCTTTGATCATCATCACCAGCGAAGTGCCCGTCAGTCTCTAAGATATTGGCTCCAACGACGACTTTTAAGCCCCATGACTGCAGTTGTGAAACCGCTAAATCCAAGGCCTCAGATTTGCCCAGCAATTGACCTGCGGGTGCTATAATAGCAATGGTGTCTCCTTTGGAGAGATATGGGGGATTAATGTACTGAACTGAATGCATCGGCTTTTGAGATTGGCTGAAAATGAGATTATTGCAAAACGCAAATAACATAGAGCATGTGAAAAAAATCAACGATTTCGGAGCCATGATTGCGGTTTGAGTAAAATTACATTTTTTTTCGAAATGGCATCTAAATGTCTAACTTTGAGCCTTCATATTTTTTGAAATGTCAAAACGTTACACGGTTACTGCTGCTTTACCTTATACCAACGGACCTATCCATATTGGACATTTGGCTGGTGTTTATGTGCCTTCAGACATTTTTGTAAGATACTTGCGATTGCGTGGACGAGATGTGGTTTTTATATGTGGAAGTGATGAACACGGTGTGCCCATTACTATCAGAGCAAAAAAAGAAGGCAAGACGCCTCAGGAATTGGTTGATTTTTTCCACAAAAACATCAAGGACAGTTTTGAAGAATTCGGAATAAGTTTCGACAATTATTCCCGAACTTCATCTCAAATCCATCACGACACGGCCTCAGAATTTTTTGCCAATTTGAACGCCAAAGGAAAATTTGAAGAAACGGAAAGCGAACAACTGTTTGACCCAGAGGCACAGCAGTTTTTGGCCGATCGATTTGTTGTTGGAACATGTCCTAAATGTGGCAATCTCGAAAGCTATGGGGATCAATGCGAACGCTGTGGTACCAGTCACAATGCCACAGACTTGATAAATCCTAAATCGACCCTCAGCGGCTCTATGCCAATCGTCAAATCAACCAAGCATTGGTTTTTGCCTTTAAACGAGTATGCCGATTTTTTTAGACAATGGATTCTAGAAGACCATAAATCAGACTGGAAACCCAATGTATATGGACAATGCAAGTCATGGATTGACGACGGACTCAAACCAAGGGCGGTAACTCGTGACTTGGATTGGGGTGTCCCTGTCCCTGTTTCTGGCGCTGAGGGCAAAGTACTCTACGTTTGGTTTGACGCACCGATTGGTTATATCTCGTCGACAAAAGAATGGGCCAAGCGTGAAAATAAAGATTGGCGATCCTATTGGCAAGACGCAGAAACCGAGCTCATTCATTTTATTGGTAAGGACAACATAGTTTTTCACTGCATTATTTTTCCTGCAATGCTCAAAGCTGAGGGAAGTTATATTTTGCCAACTAACGTTCCAGCAAATGAATTTTTAAATCTCGAAGGACAAAAGCTATCCACATCTAAAAATTGGGCTGTTTGGCTGCCAGATTACCTTGTCGATTTCCCCGGCCAACAGGATGTCTTGCGGTATGTTTTGACAGCAAACGCACCAGAATCAAAGGATAACGATTTCACTTGGAGTGATTTTCAAGCCAGAAACAATAATGAGTTAGTGGCAATTTTTGGCAATTTTGTGAATCGAGTAGCCGTACTGAATAAAAAATACTACGACAATGTAGTTCCTGCCTGTGGAGAGCTGTTGGCTGAGGATAAGGAAGTATTGAATGCTATTAAATCCTACCCTCAAATGATCGGATCGGATATTGAGAATTACAAGTTCAGAGCAGCTTCTCAGTCGATGATGAATTTGGCCCGAATGGGCAATAAATATTTGGCTGACGCAGAACCATGGAAAGTCATCAAAACGGATCCTGAAAGAGTTCAAACTATCCTGTTCATAGCGCTTCAAATTGCCAGCGCACTTGCTGTTCTGTCCGAACCGTTTATACCAAAAACTGCCGCTAAATTAAAAGCTTCGTTGAATTTCAACTCGTTGGAACTTCAACCAGACTGGGACCTGTTGTCGAGAGAATCTATTACTATTTCTACTGGCCATGCACTTGAGGATTCCTCACTGTTATTTGATAAGATTGATGATCAGCAAATAGAAGGGCAGCTTCAAAAACTTGATCAAAGCAAGAAGGACAATCTAGCCGAATCGAGGATTGTACCCCCAAAAAAACCTCAAATTCCATTTGAAAATTTTGGCTCAATGGATTTAAGAGTAGGCGTAATCCTTCAGGCCGAAAAAATGCCAAAGGCTAATAAGTTATTGATCCTTAGGGTTGATATTGGCCTCGACGTTCGAACCATCGTTTCAGGTATTGCAGAGCATTATCAGCCCGAAGAGGTGATTGGTAAAAAAGTGACAGTGCTTACTAATTTGGAACCTCGAACGCTTAGAGGTGTTGAAAGCCAAGGCATGATATTGATGACTGAAAATCAAAAAGGTCAGCTCGTTTTTGTTAATCCTGAAGATGAAAACGCACCAATCGGAGGAGAAATTGCCTAGTAAAGATTCCTCCCGTCTGGATTATTATTTAACTTTATCAATCAAATCGTTTTCTTAACTATTGTTTTTTCTATATTTGATTGAAATTTAACACTTAGACACATGAAAACTTCATTTCTTTCAGCGGCTTTACTTTTTGTAGGACTATTAGGCGCTCAATATTCATCTGCTCAAACAACCTCTGATATTATTCAAGAGACGGTCAAATCTGAGATGCAGACAATTCAAGAATATGTTAAATTGGATGTTCGCCAAAAGACATTGGTAGAACGCCATATTATGGCTCGAGAAAAGGACTATTCTTATGCTGTTTACGGCAAGAATCTTGAAAAGCCAGACGTTGAAAAGGCAAAAAATAAAATCGACAGTTCTTTTGTTAACAGTATGAAGAATACTCTAAGTGGCCAACAAATTTCTGATCTAAAGCCTTATTTCGCTGCGAAGCAACTAAAATTATAGATTTTTGGCGACTTGGGCGACTTGATCCAAGGTAAAATTCACGTCTTCAATACTCAAAGCGTCATTTAAGAACCAGCTTTCAAAGGCACTTGGCGGAAGATAAACTCCTCGGTCTAAAAGTCCATGGAAAAATTTACGGAACTGAGCATTGTTGCCTTTGGCTGCAGACTCAAAATCCGTAACAGGCTCATCAGTAAAATGCACCGATAGCATGGATCCAAATCGATTGATTTGATGGGTGATGTTGTGGGATGTCAAAATAGAAGAAATACCAGTTTCGAGGAGTTCTGCTTTATGTTGAAGTCTGTGAAACAGGTCTTTGTCCTTGTCGATTGCTTGTAGCATAGCAAGTCCCGCTGCCATAGCCAATGGGTTGCCGCTCAATGTCCCTGCTTGATATACTGGTCCAGTTGGCGCCAGGAGTTTCATGATTTCTGTTCGACCTGCAAATGCGCCTACAGGCAAGCCCCCGCCAATCACTTTGCCAAAGCAAACGATGTCGGCTCTTATCGACAAAACCTCTTGAGCACCACCTCGAGATAGTCTGAAACCGGTCATGACTTCGTCGAATACCAAGAGGATTTGATGTTTGTCGCAAAGTTGTCTTAAGCCTCCTAAAAACCCTGGTGCGGGAGAGATGCAGCCCATGTTTCCTGCAACGGGTTCAATGATTATTGCAGCAATACTGTTTGGGTTGGCGGCAATAACTTCTTCAACATGATGCAAATCGTTATATCGCGCTAGTAGCGTGTCCTTTGCCGTACCTTGTGTTACTCCTGGACTGTTGGGGCTTCCGAAAGTGACTGCACCGCTTCCAGCCTCAATGAGGAATGCATCACTGTGCCCATGATAGCATCCTGCGAATTTGATGATTTTGTCTTTTTCTGTATAAGCACGTGCCAACCTGATAGCGCTCATGCATGCTTCGGTACCCGAATTGACAAATCGAATCATGTCAATATGAGGCACCATCGAAATGGCCATTTTAGCAATGTCTGTTTCTAGTGCAGTGGGCATACCAAAAGACGTTCCCATTTTAGCGGTTTCCATTACCGCATCGACTACTGGGGCATAGGCATGGCCCAAAAGCATTGGCCCCCATGAACTGATGTAATCTATAAATCGATTACCATCCTCATCATAAATGTAAGCACCTTTGGCTTTTTTAGCGAAAATGGGAGTTCCTCCGACAGACTTGAAGGCTCGGACAGGAGAATTAACCCCTCCAGGAATAACCTTGTTGGCCTCAATAAATAGCGCACTACTCCTTTGGTAAAGCATCTTGAGCAATTAATCGTTATCTATGACAAGGTCTTGTCCAATGCTGATGTTATCATCGTTCAATTGGTTCAATTGTTTCAAACGATCCACCGTAACTCCGTAAGTTTTAGAAATGCTGTATAAAGTGTCACCCTTTCGAACGAAGTGTACTTTTTGATTACTAGGGTTAATCGCAACCGGAGCAGCAGGGTTCTCACTTCCATCTAATTTATACAACTCATACCTTTCTATAATTGAAATGAGCTTGTCGGGATATTTGGGATCTGTTGCATAGCCAGCTGCTTTTAGACCATAGGCCCATCCTCTGTAGTCTTTGAGGTCTAAATCAAACAGCTTTGAATACCTCGACCGGTTTCTAAGAAAAATTGAATGATCTTCAAAAGAACCTGAAGGGTCATCATATTTTCTAAAACACTCTTGAAGGCTGTCGTCATCATGATAAACCCTTTCCCCAGTCCATTCATGACACTTTATTCCAAAGTGATTGTTAGCTCTGATGGCCAAAGTTCCAATTCCCGATCCAGATTCTAAAATGCCTTGAGCAATTGTTATACTGGCTGGGATTTTATAACGATTCATTTCAGTGATTGCGATATCACTATAGGCTTCAATATAGGCCAAAGTTCTTTCAGTTGCCGAAAGAGGTTTTGTGTTTTGAGGCGTTTCTACCACCACCGCAGGTTGGTCAGGTTGTTTAACGACAGTGGTTTCTACTTTCGGTTTGGCCTTGTACTGATAAACGGTTTTTTTTCGCGGCCCACAGCCACTCATTATAATAAACGCAAATAATATTGGCAATAGCGATTGTCTCGTCATAATAATTGTGGTAATTCTGTTTGTTTTAGTCTCCAATTCATTCCAGATACACCCTGCAATCCTCCTGTGTGAATGGCCAATATAGATGTTCCTTTTGGAAATTCCCCATCCTTAATTTGTCGCATCAAATGATACATCATTTTACCTGTGTAAAGCGGGTCGAGGGGAATATTATAATTTCTCTTAAAATCATTGATAAAATCAATGAGATGTCGATCAATTTTTCCATAACCTCCGCATTCCGCTGGAAATAATTTCCAGTTGTCAGCCGTTACAAATTTACAAATTACTTGGTTTAATTCGCGATCTTTTACTGCAGAATACCCAATGATTTGTTGGTGTATTTTAGCACTATTGATCAACCCTGCAATGGTGCCTCCTGTCCCTACTGGACAGCATATCACGTCGAACAAATGGTCGTTTGGTGAAAGTATCTCTTCACATCCTTTCACTGCTAGTTCATTTGTTCCCCCTTCAGGAATTAACATAAACTCTCCAAATTGATCTCTTAAACCAGATATAAATTCTGCTTTTCCCTTGAGTTTGTAGCTCGATCTACTGATGTAATGCAAATCCATGCCCATTCTTTTTGCAAAACTTAAGGTGGGGTTATCCGTCTCAAACGCCTTTAATTCCTGACCTCTAATAATACCAATGGTTTTTAATCCATTTCGATTACCACAGGCCGAAACGGCGGCGATGTGATTTGAGTAGGCCCCTCCAAAAGTGAGTAAAGTGGAATGGTTTTGCTCTTGAGCTTCTTTCAAATTATAGAAGAGTTTTCGGTATTTGTTGCCCGATATTAGGGTGTCAATTATATCCTCCCTCTTGATGAAAAGAGACACGCCAAGACTGGTGTCAATAGGAACCTTTTGATTGATGCTAAGTTTAGGCGTGTTCATCAGCCCTAAAAATACAATTTTCAATTGGTCTCCAGTCAGAGGTCTCGACGCGAATTGATTATATTTGTTTAATGAACTATAAAATTGATATTGAGCCAGGTGATTTCTACTTTACTCCAGAGGGGTACAAGTGCTTTACTGCTCAATATCACTTGAAAAGGGGGTATTGCTGCGAAAGCAATTGCAGGCATTGTCCTTATGGATATAACGCGAATAATAAGAATATCAAATGAGTAACTCATATACCTTAGCGTCATTTCAATCGGAAATCAAAACTGGAATTCCCCAAGTTTTGCCATCGCCCAAGCCTTATGATTTGAGTGTCAATCACGCTCCAAAACGAAAAGCGATTTTAACTCAAGAAGAAAAAAAACTAGCACTGCGTAATGCATTGCGCTATTTCTCAGCAGAACACCACAGGGTTTTGATTAGAGAATTTGAAGAGGAATTAAACAGCTTTGGGCGTATTTACATGTACCGTTTCCGTCCCGAATACCCCATGCATGCTCGAGCCATTTCAGAATACCCAACACGATGTTCCGAAGCAGCAGCAATCATGCTCATGATCCAAAATAATTTGGATCCATCGGTTGCTCAACATCCTCACGAACTCATCACTTATGGAGGAAATGGTAGTGTGTTTCAAAATTGGGCGCAATATCTTTTAGTGATGCAGTATTTGTCTGAAATGACGGACGATCAAACTTTAGTCATGTATTCTGGTCATCCAATGGGATTGTTTCCCTCCCATCCAGCAGCTCCTCGAGTGGTAGTGGTTAATGGTATGATGATTCCAAATTATTCCCAGCCCGATGATTATGAAAGAGGCAACGCACTTGGCGTTACGCAATACGGTCAAATGACTGCAGGGAGTTTCATGTATATTGGTCCACAAGGTATTGTCCACGGCACAGCCATTACTGTATTAAATGCTTTTAGAAAGGTCGGATTGTCACCCTCGGGAGAAATTTTTCTCACAGCAGGTTTAGGAGGAATGAGTGGTGCTCAGCCAAAGGCAGGGAATATTGCTGGGTGTATTACCATTTGCGCGGAGGTTAATCCCAAGGCAGTTAAAGTAAGGCACGAACAAGGTTGGGTTGACGAGGTCATTTCAAATTTGGATGAGTTGGTTGATCGTGTCAGAAAGGCCCAAAGCCAAAAAGAGGTGGTGTCAATTGCCTACTTAGGAAATGTCGTTGAGGTTTGGGAAAAGCTAGACACCGAAGATATTTTTGTAGCCATAGGTAGTGATCAAACAAGTTTACACAATCCATTTGCAGGGGGATATTATCCTGTTGGGTTGAGTTTTGAAGAAGCCAACCATATGATGTCTTCCGACCCCGTTTCCTTTCAAAATCGAGTTAAATCGTCCCTTAAGAAACATGTGGAAGTCGTAAATCATCACACCCGTAAGGGAACCTATTTCTTTGACTACGGCAACGCCTTTTTGCTTGAAGCATCACGAGCAGGTGCCGATGTCATGGCGCATGATGGTATTCATTTCAGGTATCCAAGTTACGTACAAGATATCATGGGACCCATGTGTTTTGATTACGGTTTTGGTCCGTTCCGTTGGGTTTGTGCCTCTGGCAAGAAGGAAGATTTAAAGGTTACTGATCAACTGGCAGCGGGAGTGATTCAACGTATCTTAAAGGATGCGCCTCCCGAAATAAAACAACAACTTGAAGACAACCTCACTTGGATCAATCAAGCGGATCATAATCAATTGGTGGTAGGTTCTCAAGCCAGAATTTTATATGCAGACTCGCAGGGAAGAATTGAAATTGCCAAGGCTTTTAATGATGCCATAGCAGCGGGAACTATTGGGCCGATTATTTTGGGTCGCGATCATCACGATGTTTCAGGCACAGACTCACCTTACCGAGAAACCTCAAATATTTATGACGGTTCTCAATTTACGGCAGACATGGCTATTCAAAATGTTATTGGTGATGCCTTTCGAGGCGCCACTTGGGTAAGTATTCATAATGGTGGTGGAGTTGGCTGGGGAGAGGTCATTAATGGGGGCTTTGGCATGGTACTTGATGGCTCAAAGGAAGCTGAGAGAAAGTTGAAATCAATGCTTTTTTGGGATGTGAACAACGGTATCGCTAGAAGAAACTGGGCCAGGAATGAAGGTGCCATTTTTGCCATCAAACGCGCCATGGCTCTAGAAGATAAACTCAAGGTTACTATTCCCAATTTGGTAAACGAGGATTTGATTGACACCATTTAAACCGATATATTATGAAAAACATCCCTTCCCTAAAAACAACGGCCATCATGGTGGTTTTGGCTTTAGCAATCCAATCGTGTGGCTCCGTTCGTGTTGTTTCGGATTATGATACCAGCGTCGATTTTTCTCAATACAAGAGCTTTGCCTTCTACAAAACTGGAATCGATAAGGCGAAAATCAATGATATTGACAAGCGGAGAATTATGAAATCCATTGAGTCCAATTTGTTAGCCAAAGGATTTAATATTTCTGAACAGCCAGATTTGTTGGTTAGCATTTACACCAAGTCTGTCGAAAATATTGATGTTGATGAGGATTACAGGTTTGGATACGGCTGGGGAACTTGGAGTCCTTGGTACTGGGGAGTAGGAGGAGCTTACACTGTTTCACGTTCTACCAAAGGAGTTCTCTACATCGACTTGATTGACGCCAATAAAAAGGAATTGGTTTGGCAAGGAGTTGGAACTGGATATTTAACCACTGATGTCAAAGAGAAAGAAGAATTAATACAAAAGTTTGTCTCTGAAATTATCGAAAGCTATCCTCCAAGTCCCAAAACAAAATAGTCCTTTCAAGATCGCACGTCTAAACGATCTCTGAGTGCACTACCCAATACCATAAAGGCCATGACTAGGATCATGATGCACAATCCTGGAACAATTGCCAGGTATGGTTTACCCAGTGCGATATAATTATAGTGGTCCTTAATCATACTGCCCCAACTTGCGTTGGGAGGTTGGGCACCAATGCCCAGAAAGCTCAAGCCACTTTCAATTAAAATAGCAGAGGCAAAATTGGCAGAAGCGATTACTATCACTGGAGCCATGATATTGGGTAAAATATGTTTGACAATAATTCTAAAATCAGTAAACCCTAATGCCTTTGCAGCAGTAATGTAGGGAAGAGTTTTTACACTCATGATTTGACCGCGAACAACCCGAGCAACTTCTACCCACATTGTTAGTCCGACCGCGATAAACACTTGCCAATAGCCTTTGCCGAGGACCAGAGTTATGGCAATCACGAGTAAGAGAGTTGGTATTGACCAAGTTACATTGATGATCCAACTGATTAGTGCATCGGTTTTACCGCCGAAATACCCAGCCAGACTGCCCATGAAAATGCCAATTAAGAGGGAAATTAATACCGCAACCAGCCCAATTGAAAAGGAGAGCCTCGTTCCTATAATTATTCGACTTAACAGATCTCTGCCATAGGTATCAGTACCAAGAATAAAATGCTTGTCTATGACCAAATTCTTGACCACAAGGCCAGGATATTTCTTCAAATCAACTTTTATAGGAAGTGTCGAGCTACCGTCAACTTGATAAGGATAATAGGTCAATTCTTTCCCATTTTGCTCGAATTTGGTGATGGGAATTTCTTTGTATTTAGGATTTTCCCCGAACAAGAATCTGCTTAAAAACGGAGGCTGTTCTACATCCTGTAAGGGTAGAAGCAGCATTTGAACTGAAAAACCTGGCTTTTGGGAGTGAATGGACAAATGCATTTGATTGGCATTGGCCGTCGCGTCAGGAGCAAGAGCATAGGCAAAAATACTCACTATAGCGGCACTTCCTACTATAATGAGACTCAGGATGCCCCAAGTGTTTAGGCCAAAAAACTTACGCGGTGAAGAACTGATTAAATCCCCGCTCGAACTCATCAGTTCTTAATTGAAGTTAGGCTTTTTTTGGAAATATTTTGACTTACTCGCAAATCGGTGAGCACGTTCAAGGCTTCCTCAACATATAAGTCTTTTCTTAAATTGTCATGCCAGCGGCTGCGCTTTTCCTTTAAAATAGAATCCTTAGAAATGGCCTCCAATTCATAAGGCAAAGACGCGAATTGAAGCTGATTTTCATAATCTGACAATTGATCGAATCTTTTCACTTCCGTTTCGTTTCGATCGAGTTCTTTCATGTAAAGGTCATAATTCAAAGGGGTTGAACGGTCATCTCTACTTTCTTTAATCCACTTGGCGTTCTCTTCAATTAATTGGAAAAGCGCATTGTTTTCAATTCTTTGCTTACTGCTAGAAACTACATAGTCATAGTCCAAACCTCCATTCCAAATGGTGTAGTCGGCAGGAGTGATTTGATCCCATGGAAGAGGATTTTCGAGATCTCTTTCTCCGACATCGATGAAAGAATAGCGATCGGGAATGACAATATCACTATTGACTCCTTTCAATTGGGTTGAACCCCCATTGATTCGGTAGAATTTTTGAGTGGTAAAAGCGAGTGCCCCTAGATCTCCTAAATCATTATTCCGAACCATTCGGTTGAGGTCAAATACGTTTTGAACGGTGCCTTTGCCGTAGGTTTGAGGACTACCTATGATGATGCCTCGTTTATAATCCTGAATAGCTGCTGCAAAAATTTCAGAAGCAGAGGCCGACATTTCATTGACCATCACAACCAAAGGGCCATCCCAGGTAATACTAGAATCAGTATCCTTTTTTTGTTCTGGTTTTGATCCAGTTGACCTGACCTGAACAACCGGGCCTTTTTCAATAAACAACCCAGTCATCTCAACTACCGTTGGCAATGAACCTCCACCATTACCACGCAAATCAATGATTATCCCTTCGACGCCCTCGGCTTTGAGCCGTTCAATTTCTCTTTGAACGTCAGATGCAGCATTGCGTTCTTTGTAATTGTCAAAATCGACGTAGAATTTTGGCAAATCGATAAGGCCATAGCGACTCCCATCTTTCTCAACTACAGAAGATTTGACGTAGACTTCTTCCAATTCAACAATATCTCTCGTAATTTCAAGGTCAGAAACATTGCCGTCAACTTTCTTTAAGGTAAGAATGACGTTAGTTCCTTTAGGACCTTTTATGAGTTTCACAGCTTCATCTATTCGCATGCCGACCACACTAACGGCTTCCTTTTCATCGGCTTGCCGCACTTTGAGAATGACATCGCCAACTTCTAACTTATTCTGTCTCCAAGCAGGTCCTCCAGATATGATTTCGTTGACCGAAATGTTATCCATTCTTTTTTGCAACCTAGCCCCAATACCTTCAAAATTCCCAGACATGTCAGTGTCAAAACGATCTTTTGTGTCTGGGGAAAGGTAATAGGTGTGAGGATCGAACTCCTCTACCAGCGCATTGATGTAGGTGTCAAACCAATCTCTTCGTTCTCTATCGTCGATGAAGTCAAAGAGTTCATCCATAGACTTCATGGTTTCTTCTCTAGCTGCAATCTCAAGTTCAACGTCAGACTTTTTATTTTCAGCAGTTTGGTTTTCCCGGATCAGATCATTATAATTTACGAGACTGTAAAGTTTTAATTGCTTCCGCCAGCGGTTCTCCATCTCCTTTTTGTCTGCAGGATAGCTTTCGCTTTCTGCATCGCTCGAATATTCTTCTATGATGTTGTAATCAAAAGGCTTACCAAGAATCTTTTTGTAAAACGACTTGGCCTCTTGAAGACGTTTAGTCAGGACTTCGACGGAGGTATTGAAGAAATTCAATTCGTAGGCTCTTAGCTCATCGTCTAACTCATAGCGGTAGGCGTTGAATTGCTCTAAGTCTGATGCATAGAAATAGGTTTTGTAAGGATCAATTTGTTCAATGTAACGCTCAAAAACATGCTCAGAAAACTGATCATCGAAATCTTTTGGGTCTACATGACCCTCCTCAAGCACATAGGAAATGACTTGGAGTAGCAGTTTGTCTTTATCTGGATTGTCAAAGGTGTTGGACGTGAGATTACAAGAAGCAAAAGCTAGTAATAACGAAAGCAACATAAGATTTAGAGGTGTCTTCATAAAAATGAGTGTCTAGGGACGTTGTAAAATATGTTTATTAAAGTTTAACGCTTTAATTGAAAATTATTATCTCCTTAAAATTGTGTCGAAATTAAATAAATTACCGACTTAAGACATGCACGGGCCTGATAAACTTTTGTTAAAAGGACTAAGATACAAATCCGCCGCCAATTTTCACTATTTTTGTCCTTCATCAATTGAACAATGGCTAAAACCCCTTTAATTTTAATAACCAACGACGACGGAATAACAGCTCCAGGTATCCGTTCATTAATTCATTTTATGAGAGATTTGGGAGATGTTGTGGTGGTAGCGCCAGACAGTCCTCAAAGTGGAATGGGACATGCCATAACGGTGAACAATACCTTGTATGTGCGAAGAGAGCAAACGAGCGAAGGTACTCAAAAGGAATACAGCACATCCGGAACACCTGCAGACTGTGTGAAGTTGGCCAAACATGAAATATTAGATCGCACGCCTGACCTCTGTGTTTCGGGAATCAATCACGGCAGCAATGCTTCTATTAATGTATTGTATTCAGGAACGATGAGTGCTGCCATTGAAGCATGCATTGAGGGCATACCAGCCATAGGATTTTCATTGTGTGACTACAGTTGGAATGCGGATTTCTCTGTTCTTGAGCCCTACGTCAAGAAAATTGCTCAAAGCATTTTGGAACAAGGGTTACCTCACGGCACTGCGTTAAACGTTAATTTTCCATCTTCTGAGATCAAAGGAATGAAGGTTTGCCGGCAGGCAAAGGCCAACTGGATTGAGAAATTTGACAAGCGTCAGAGCCCTATGGGACAAGACTATTATTGGTTGACAGGCGAATTTAAAAATTTTGATCTCGGAGAAGACACCGATCAATGGGCTTTGGATCATGGCTTCGTGTCCATTGTGCCAGTTCATTTTGACATGACGTCTTATGCAGCGTTAGCTCAATTGGATCATTTAAATAGTCACAATGAATAAAGCCTTTTGGATAGGATTTGTTTTAGGAGGGGTGGTCAATGCCTTAGGTGTGGTGTTGGCGGCTTTGATACTTGGGAAGGATTTTGATTTGATGTTCACCTTGAGTAGAGCTATCCAAGACAATTTCATTGGAAAGCTAATCAGTTTAGGAGCCGGCTTGAATCTCATTCTGTTTTTTTACTTCATTCGAAAAAGATACGATGATCAGGCCAAGGGAGTATTGTATTTGACGATTGCAACAGCTATAGGGACCTTTCTACTAATGTTTTAACATGCGCTATTATATCGTTGTTGGAGAAGCTTCTGGAGACCTACATGCTTCCAATTTGATGCGCGCTCTTCTTGAGAAGGATCCAGCCGCTAATTTTAGGTATTTCGGAGGGGATCACATGCAATCAATTGGTGGGACTTTGGTCAAACACTATCGAGAACTTGCGTTCATGGGCTTTTGGGAAGTCATTAAAAATCTCAGAACCATTTTGGGAAATTTAGCGTTTTGTAAAGAGGACATCGCCTATTTTAATCCCGATGCGGTCATATTTGTAGATTACCCTGGGTTCAATTTGAGATTGGCTAAATGGGCTAAAACTCGCGGCTACCAAACCCACTATTATATTTCTCCACAGCTATGGGCTTGGAAAGAGAGTAGGGTGTCGATTGTCAAAAAATGGGTAGATAGCATGTACGTCATTCTGCCTTTTGAAAAGGAATTCTACGAAAAAAGACATTTTCACGTTAATTTTGTGGGTCACCCATTGTTGGATGCTCTTCAACAATACGAGGCGGTTGATGCCAAAGTTTTTAGGAAAAAATGGCAGTTGGATGAACGACCAATTATAGCCCTCTTACCTGGAAGTCGAGGACAAGAAATTAAAAAGATGCTAGCGACTATGACTGAGTTGTCATCTTCATTTTCCACTCATCAATTTGTAATCGCTGGCGCACCTAGTCAATCTAAAAGTGTTTATGAACCTTACCTAAAACAGGGTTCAATAGCTTTTGTTGAAAATGTGACCTACGATTTGTTGCAAATAGCCGAGGCAGCCTTGGTTGCTTCGGGCACAGCCACACTAGAAACCGCCCTATTTAAAGTGCCTCAAGTGGTGTGTTATAAGAGTAGCAATTTTTCGTTTTGGATTGCTCGCTTGTTGATTCGTCACCTCAAATTCATTTCTTTAGTGAACTTAGTATTGGACCGTGAAGCAGTCAAAGAGCTCATTCAAGATGACTTTACAATCCCCAATTTGAGCAAGGAACTCAGCACAATTTTAACCCCTGAATCGAAGCTGATTTTCTCTACTAATTATGATGAATTGGCGAATAAGCTGGGAAGATCAGGGGCAAGCGCCAAAACTGCCCAACTAATTTTTGACTCCCTGAGGTAAAACACAATGCTCGGGATTTATTCCTTGTACAGTGCACTATTTTAACTCCGCCATATTCCAATCTTTACTTCTGCTCATTACAGGAATTGTTCTGGCTCCTGAAATAGCCATGAGTCTTTTTCAGTTGCTTTGGCTCGTTTTTGAGTTACTTGTTGTTTGTTTTATTATTCATTATCGTTTGAAAATCAGCGCACTTGTTAACATTTTTGTTGGAATACTCATTTTTGCTGTAGGCATTTCCTTAGTTAAAGCCAATGACCATAGAGAGTATGACCTTCACTACACCAATTTAGTGTCTCTTGAAGACGTTGAGAATGATACGATTGTCCTAAGAATCACCGAGGTTCAAAAGCCCACGCCTCAATCTTGAACGATGGGTAGACAGTCTTAGGCCGAAAATTGTAGTAGCCGATGGCAGTAATTACACCTCCTATATGAATCGATGGGAACAAACCTGTCAGAAAAAATCCATTCCCTATTACCGCACGGATAGAGAAGGGGCTTATATTCTTAGTTTAAACAATTAGTTGGTGAACTCAGGTTTGAAGTTATCGGAATAGGATTTGAATTGCTCCTGAGTAGTCATCGATTTGTATTCGTTACTTTGGAATAACTTTAAATACAGTTCCAATTGTTGAGGATTTTTATAACCTACCACAGGAGTAATGAATTGAGCCTTTTCGTCTAGAAACACCATGGTTGGATAAGCTGTAACTCGAAAAAATGAACTCAATTGATGTTGGCTATTTCTCGACTTTGCTCGACCGGGATCGTAACTGGGGTTAGTGAACACATTGCCTTGAAAGTTGACAGTTTCATTTCCTTCTGCGTTGAACTTTACAGCGTAATAGTTTTTGTTGATATAGTCTATTACATCGGCATTGCCAAAGGTATTTTTGTCCAACATTTTACATGGACCGCACCATGCAGTATACATGTCCATGATGATTTTTTTTGGCTGCTTTTTTTGCAATTCTACTGCTTTTTCTAAGCTAACCCATTTGATTTCTTGGGCTAAACCAAATGAGGAGACCCAAAATATTACAACAAATAAAAAAGACTTTAACATCAACATTAAGTTTTAATAGGTTTATTATCGCACACCGTGCATTAACTTTTTAACAACAGGGAACAACAAAAGTGACAGAACACCCAGTCCAACTGCTACCGCTGTCAGCAACCAGAAGAAATAACTCAAACCTTCTGTTTTGGCTATTGCTTCGGAAGACTCGCCAAAAACGCCTGCTAATTTCATGCCAATGGCTACAGCCAAATACCAAATACCAAACATCATTGCAATCATTCGGCCAGGCACCAATTTACTCACGTAGGACAGTGCTACTGGTGAAATACACAATTCTCCCATGGTGTGGAAAAAATAAACTAAAATTAACCAAATCATGCTGACCGAGGCTGTTTTGGCGCCTACAGGAATATCTGCCGATCCTATTGCAACACAGGCCATACCAATGCCTAGAAGCGTCATGCCAATAGCGTATTTCATATTAGCGTTAGGGTTGTATTTGCTCTCCCACCATTTGGAGAATAAAGGAGCCATTGCAATGATGAATAGGGAATTTAAAACGCCAAACCAAGACGCGGGGACTTCTGCTACTTCTTTCTGAAATTCGGTGTTGAGCATCCAAATCGCAATTCCCCAAATGATGACAAAACTTGTCGCTAAAATCAAGTTTGAAACACCGTATTGATTGAAGGTCTTTCTGAATAATAAAGTTAATACCCAAGAGATGATTCCAAGAGGAATTATGGTCATCAAGGAGTTGACAATTTTGAATATGTTTGCAGCATTGCCCTCGAGAATGCGTTGTGTATAATCTCGAGCGAAGATTGTTAAAGAACTAGGTGCTTGCTCGAAAATAGCCCAAAAGAAAATGGTTACAAATGCAAAGAAAATCACGGCCAACATGCGGTCGCGCGTTACCTTGTCGTATAGAGGAATTCGCAGCAATAGCAGCAATACGAAGAGACCTAATGCTGCTAAAATGGCTGCGGTTGAACCGTCCAGTCCAAATAAGGAAAAATTAAATATATTGTGTTCACCTCCAGATATTTTGGAAATAGGATCATTGAATATCCAAGCCAAACCAAGGGCAGAGGAAACTGCAATGATGGACAAATGTAAATTTGTAAATGGATTTAATTTCGGCTCTCCTTCAGCAATCGCTTTGTCTTTTTCAGCTTGAATCGGCTTTAAGCCTATACTACCGAAAATATCTTGAGCCAACCAAAACTGTAGCAGACCAAATAGCATGAACACTCCTGCCAATCCAAAGCCCCAAGACCATCCAACAGTTTCTCCTAAATAGCCACACAACAAAATACCTAAGAATGCACCAGCGTTTACACCCATATAAAATATGGTATAAGCACCGTCCTTTTTCTCGGGTTTGGTTACATACATTTCAGAAATAATAGAAGTCATGTTGGGCTTAAAAAATCCACTACCAAACACCAGAAGTGTCAATCCCAAATAAATAAAGAATGAAGATTCCATCGCCATTGAAGCATGACCCAAGGTCATCAATAGGGCTCCAAGTAAAACAGCATATCGAAAACCTATGACTTTGTCGGCAAAATAGCCTCCTAATAAGGTGGATAAATACACCAGTGAAGTGTAGGTCCCAAAAATGGCAAAGGCATGTTCTCTGGGCCAGCCCCAGCCACCGTCAAGAAGGGAGGCGGTAAAAAACATAACCAATAGGGCTCGCATGCCGTAGTAAGAAAAACGCTCCCACATTTCTGTAAAAAATAAAACAAACAGACCTGCTGGATGACCCAATACTTTGTCCCTAAATAAACTTTCGATATTCGTGTTCATGGTAATTATGTGTTTAGTTCTCTGTCGACGCCGTGCATCAACTTTTTGATAACGGGCGAAAGTGCTAAGAGGAATAATCCAACACCAACTCCGGTGTAAAATAAATAGTTAAACAATGTCAAATAACTCTCCTTGGCAACTGCAAGATCAGTTATTTCGCCAGCAGTAGTTTCTACCGAAGCAATATTGGCCAAAACAGAAGCGATGAATTCAGAACTGGCGGTAGCTAAAAACCAAACTCCCATCATGAAACCAACAATTTTATGGGGAGATAATTTGGTTACCGCCGACAGCCCAACCGGGGAAAGACACAACTCTCCGCAAGTATGAAGCAAATAGGTCAATACCATCCAAAACATGGCGACTTTGCCCAGCCCAGACGTATTGATTCCCATAACGAGGGCACCAAATCCTAAACCAACCAGCATAATGGCCAGCGAAAACTTTACCGCAGTATTAGGGTTGTATTTCCCAAGTTTCACCCACATCCACGCAAACACAGGAGCTAGGATAATAATAAACAAAGCGTTTAAACTCAAAAAAGCACTGGCTTGAATATCTCCTCGATCCAAGATTCTGTCGGCAAATAAATTCATTGATGTATAGGCTTGCTCAAAGAGAGCCCAAAAAATGACCGTAAAAATAATGAGTATGGTTAAGGCGCCAAGTTGCTCGCGCGCCACCTTATCCAATTGAGTTAAGGCATACCAAACGATGTAAAGGAACGAAGCTGCACCAGCTACAATGAGCAGATTTTGAACAACACTATGGCTCTGAACCATTTGCCAAATCACGGCTGTTGACAGCACGCTTGTTGCGTAAATAATCCATTCGTTTTTGATGCCAAAGGTCTTTTTATCTAAGAACTCTGGATTAGTAGATTCGCCTTTACCTTGAAGAGTTTTTTTACCTAAAATAAAAGTGATAAGACCCAGTAACATCCCAACACCAGCAGCTCCAAATCCGTAGCTCCATCCGTAGGTTTCACCGAGCCAACCACACAGCAAAGTGGCAATAAAAGATCCTAGATTGATGCCCATGTAGAAAATGGTAAACCCAGAGTCTCTGCGATTGTCCCCAACTGAATAGAGCTCTCCGACTAGTGAAGATATGTTGGCCTTCAAAAACCCAACTCCAACAATAATAAAGGATAAAGAGAAGTAAAACGCCTGTAAGGCAAACTCGTCCCGGGTGATTTCTCCTGTCAGAGAAGCTGTCGCCGCATTGCCTTCATAGGCCATTCCTAAGTGACCAATAACCAGTAAAATACCTCCTAAAACAATAGATTTTCTGAAACCCAAATACCGGTCGGCAATAAATCCTCCAACGACTGGGATAGCGTACACTAGAGCGGCATAACCTCCAATTAGGAGATTGCCCGCGTTATCGGTAAAAAGTAAGTATTTGGTCAGGTAAAAAATCAAAAGCGCTTTCATTCCATAGAAAGAAAAGCGCTCCCACATTTCGGTAAAGAATAAGACAAACAATCCTGCTGGATGTCCAAAAATGGTTTTTTGAGAGATAGAAGATTGAGTCATATTAAATTGTTACAAATTGGATTTGATAAATTTAGTCAATTTAGTAAAGAGGTGCAAACGAGTTTTTCCACCATAAATGCCGTGATCGTAATCTGGGTAAATGGCCCAATCAAAAGGCTTATTTTCTAGGATCAAAGCACGAGCCATTCTTGTCGAGTTTTGCAAATGAACATTGTCGTCAGCTGAGCCATGAACCAACAAAAAAGATCCCTTCAAGAGTTCGGGATAGTTCACAGGTGAGTTGCTATCATACCCCTTAGGATTTTCTTGAGGGGTGCGGAGATAGCGTTCGGTATAAATGGTGTCATAGTAGCGCCAGGAAGTAACAGGTGCTACCGCAATACCCATTTTAAAAACGTCATTGCCTTTCAGCAGGCTATTGGTAGAGATGTGACCACCAAAGCTCCATCCCCAAATTCCGATTCTTGAAGCGTCAATGTAACTTCTTTGCCCCAGTTGCCGAGCAGCCTCAATTTGATCTTCGGTTTCCAAATGAACTAAATCAAGGTAGGTAGCTTTTTTAAACTTTGCCCCCTTATAACCTGTTCCTATACCATCAATACAAGCCACTATATAGCCTTGTTGAGCCAACATTTGATGCCAATAGTCGTTGGTCGAATTCCATTGATCCGACACATTTTGAGATCCTGGACCTGAGTACTGATACATCAAAAGAGGATAAGACCGAGACGGATCAAAATCTGTAGGCTTGATCATGTACATATTGACTTCATGACCATTGACCAACATGGTGCCAAATTCTTTTTCCGCCAAATTGTATTCTTTCAGTCGATCTATAAGGCTTTGGTTATCACGAATTGTTCGCAGGGCAGTGCCAGACTTAGAATCGTTTAATGTATAAACAGGAGGAGTCTTGTTGTCCGAATAAGTATTGATAAAGTAAGTGAAATCTGCACTGAACTTGGCGTTATTTGTTCCTGTCGGATTGGTCAACAGCTTTTTGTTTCTGCCGTCAAGATCAATTCGGAAAACTGCTCGGTTGATTGATCCTGTTTCTACAGATTGGTAATATAAAGTCTCATTTATTGGATCGACGCCATACAGTTCCGTAACATCCCAGTTTCCAGAGGTAATTTGTTTGATCAATTTGCCTTTTTCACTGTAATGATAGACATGGTTGTAGCCGTCTTTTTCACTGGTCCAAATAAAACTGTTGTCTTGAAGAAACTTCAAATCGAAGGTAACATCGATGTAGGCCTCATCAGTTTCAGATAAAACGAGTTGCGCTGACTTCGATGTAGAGTCGATCAACCACAGGTCCAATTTATTCTGATGTCTGTTCATGAATTGAGCACTCAGCACTGATGCCTTTTGAGTCCATCGAATACGAGGAATATAGAAATCTTCATAGAGCTCAGGTAAACGGATTTCCTCGGAATTTCCTTGGGCTAAATGATACACATGTAGGGATACAATAGAATTTGATTCACCAGCTTTAGGGTATTTAAACACTTGTTGTTGTGGGTATAAGGAGGTTCCATAAACGTCCATAGAAAATTCTGGCACGGCGCGTTCATCAAATCTGATGTAGGCAATTTGACTGCCATCTGAGTTCCATTCAAAAGCCCTTACAAATGAAAATTCCTCTTCATAAACCCAGTCAGTAATGCCATTGATGATGGCGTTGGGCTCGCCGTCAAAAGTAATTTGCTTGGTTGTTAGCGTTGAAAGGTCAAAAACGAACAAATTGTTTTCATAACCATAGGCCACTTTTGTGGCATCAGGCGAAAAGGTGGGCTCTTGGATTCTGTGATCCGAAATTTGAATCAAATTGTCACCCCCAACATCCACTACATAAAAAATCCCTTTGGCCGATCGACGATAAATGGACTCCATCTCAGTAGAGAGTAGGAGTTTTGATTCGTCTGGGCTAAACTGGTAATCTGAAAAATCGGGCAAGTCTGAGTTACTTTGAGTACTGAGTACAGTTTCGGTTTTTGTATTAGTGCTGTATTCATAAACATCAACGCTTACAGATTGATTGGAACGATTGGAATTGTAAGTTGCATATCTTTTGCCATCATTCATGGAATGCAGCGACGGAATGCCTCTGGTACTGAAGGTTCCGTCCCAAAGTGCTTCAACTGTAATTTGTTTGTTTTGCGCAAAAATGAATGTGGACAATAGAACGTAGGTGAGAAAAAGTAGTTTGCTTCGCATCATTTAATTAATAGGTACGTCAATAATAAAGAAAAAAAAGGACAAATTTTGAATTTACTCCTTCCTTCAGGTTAATTAATTAACTTCAACATATGTGCCAAGAATAGTATCTTTGTAGGATTCAATTAATTATGATGTCAAAAGGAGTAAGTGGGTTTTCAAAATGGTCTAAATCAGAAAAAATTTCATGGATTGCGGATAAATATTTTGCCGATCCAAAAGAAGGCGTAAAAATCATTGAGCGCTATTGGCATTCCGATACAGCTGTTCAGCAATTGCATGACGAGTTCATTGAAAATACAATTACCAATTACTACCTCCCACTTGGCGTAGCTCCCAATTTTTTGATTGACGGGCAAATGTTGACTATTCCAATGGCCATTGAAGAAAGTTCGGTTGTGGCGGCAGCGAGTAAAGCCGCTAAGTTTTGGTTGGAAAGAGGAGGGTTTCAAACAGAAATTTTAAAGACTATTAAGTCAGGACAAGTTCATTTTACCTATTCGGGCGAAAAGCAAGAGCTCCAGAGTTATTTTGATACGATCAAACCTCTTTTAAAAAGCTCAATAGCTGACATTACTGCAAGCATGGAGAAACGCGGTGGCGGATTGCTTTCAATTGAATTAGTCAATAAAACAGATCAACTGGCTCATTATTATCAAATTCACGCCACGTTTGAAACTGTGGATGCCATGGGGGCCAATTTTATTAATTCTTGCCTCGAAAAACTGGCCTCCGTGTTCAAAGAAAACTGGTCGATGCATAATGAATCTTATGCTCTTGAGCATCCAATAGATATTGTCATGAGCATATTGTCAAACTATGTTCCTGACTGTTTGGTAAGGGCTTCTGTCAGTTGCCCGGTTGCCGAGCTTACCGTTAAGGGTATGTCAGCTGAAGAGTTTGCTGATAAATTTTGTCGAGCAGTTCGCATTGCAGAGGTGGAGCCCTACAGAGCTGTCACACACAACAAAGGCATCATGAATGGGGTAGACGCGGTGGTATTGGCCACAGGCAATGATTTTAGAGCCGTCGAAGCGGGAGTTCATGCTTATGCGTCCAGAAGCGGTCAATACAGTTCTTTAACTCACGCTAAAGTCGAAAATGGACAATTTACATTTTGGATGGATATTCCTTTAGCATTGGGTACTGTAGGCGGGTTAACTCAGTTGCATCCTTTGGTTCGTCTAGCCCTTGAAATGCTCCAAAATCCTAACGCTCGGCAGTTGATGTCAATTACTGCTGTGGCTGGACTTGCTCAAAATTTTGGTGCCATTGGCTCGTTAGTGACCACTGGCATTCAACAAGGGCATATGAAAATGCATCTGTTGAATATTGCCAATCAGTTGGGAGCCAATGAGCATGAAAAAAGGCAACTTGTTGATCATTTCAAAACCGACACGGTTACTCCTAATACGGTTCACACAGTACTCCAAAGTCTCAGAAATACAAACCAATAATGCTGACTTATCACAGCCACGGTAAATTGTTGATCACAGGTGAATACCTTGTTCTCGATGGAGCTATGGCTTTGGCAGTGCCAACAAAGTTGGGGCAAAGTCTAACTGTGCGACCAATTTCGCAGCGGGTTATTCAATGGAAAAGCACCACGGTCGATCAGAAGACATGGCTTGACTTTACTCTAAATCTTGATCAGATCAGCGGTACAGAGTTAGTGAATAAGAAATTGGAGTACTATCATGTTTTGCTGGCCTTGAGGCATATCTATTCTCTAAAACCATCTTTATTTGAGCAACATGGATATTTGATGCAATCCCATTTGGAATTTCCCACAAACTGGGGGTTAGGATCGTCTTCTACATTGATCAATAATTTGGCACAATGGGCAAATGTAAATCCCTATACCTTAAATGATGAAGTTTTTGGGGGTAGTGGTTATGACATTGCCTGCGCCAGCAGCGATGGGCCCATTTATTATCAGCGATTAGATGGTGAGTCAACCATTCTTTCAGCACCTTTTGAACCTGAATTTCACGAGTCATTGTGGTTTGTTCACATGAATAATAAACAAAACAGTAGAGAGTCTATACGTCACTATGCAAAGAAGGGACCAGCTGATGCAAATGCCATTCAAGAAGTGAACGAAATAGCACAGCGTTTGACACGATGTCAAACCTTAGAATTGTTTTGCGAATTGATAGAGCGACACGAAACTATTATTTCTTCAGCAATAGGGATACCCAAATTATCAGAGACACTATTTCCCGACTTTTCAGGAACCCTTATGAGCCTTGGAGGCTGGGGAGGAGATTATGTCTTAGCAACAGGGTCTGAAAAAGCGGTACGCAGTTATTTTGAACCCAAGGGATTCAAAACCATCCAAGCGTATCACCAATTAATAAAAATCTGATCTGTTGTCTTCAATGTCAGCAGCAGCTTTAAGTGCATTGAAGGCCTCCGTGTTGACATTACCGACTCTGGTCTGACGAATACGCGTAGCATAAGACAAATAGGACTCTAGCACAGGTGCAGGAGTTTTCTTGACCATCTGAACCATGTATAATCCGTTTTCTCCTTGCAACAAGCCACTCGTTTCACCATCCTTTAATGCAAATGCAGCCCCTACAATTTTAGGTTCTCTACCGACACCACTCAGAAGGGGATTAGTCAATTTGAGTTGGCTGGCCGATTTTACCGTTTGTCCCTCTGATGCAGCCAAAGTCTCAAGGTTAGTGGCTAAAGCGCGTTTTCGGATGATTTCAGCTTTTTTGTTTTTCATGATTTGACCACGAGCTCTTACAATAGCTTTGTCAAGCGGCATTAACCCTTCTTCTGTCACTTCAGTCAATTGGGCAACAACATAGCCACCTGTGTTGAGGTTGAAACGTCGAACACTTCCAAGTTTAGTTTCTTTATCAAAAGCCCATTTGACAACGGATCTTTGGACTCCAAGTCCAGGAATGTTTTCGTCTAAAATTCTTAATCCACTTACAGGACGAAGAGTATAAGAGTTGTCTTTCGCGACTTTGGCAAAATCCTGATTTTCAATAGCGATTTCAAATTTAGAAGTGGCATTGAACACGGAGTCAATAGTTTCTTCGGATGGTTCAATGGGCAGAGCTAAATTGGCAAGCTTTATCAATTTTTGGCTGCCACTTTGATCCAATATTTCAATAACGTGATAGCCGAAGTCAGTTCTTACTGCATCAATCGATCCTTTGGGATTGTCGAAAGAAAAATCTTTAAATTCTTCAGCCATACCAGCGTTAAAGGTAAACCAATCGATAACACCTTCTTTTTCATTGCTCACCACGTCAGATGACAACGACAATAAATCGGTAAATTTAGATTTCTTAGTTTTTATCAAACCAAGAATGCTGTCAGCCGTAACTTTGGCTTCAGCGTCGGTTTTAGTTACTGAGGCATCGGCCCGCTGACCACCAACGAATGGAATTAATATGTGTCGAACCTTTACAGAATCAGGTTTTTGTGTGACATCAATGAGTTTTGTGGCGACGTAAAAGCCTTCTTGAATGTAGGGTCCATAGATAACGTTCTTTTCGAGACTATAAAGGCTATCCGCTAGATTAAGCGGTAATTCTGATTTTACTAAAAACTGGTCGTTGAATGCGAAAGCAGAATTGGAAGCCAAAAACCCTCCTACATCACGAGTGTTCTTAAACCCAAGCACTGTATCTTGAGACTGTGTGGCTTCATTGAACACCACACGGTTGTCGAGCAACTCATTCAGTTTTGCTTTTACTTGATCTTCGTCGGCTTTTGATGGTTTTTCTTCAAAAACTACGAATTGTAGGCCTCTTGAAGCGTCAACCGTATATTCCTTTTCGTGCATTTTGATAAAGCTCTTGACATCGTCATTGGTCGGCTCTACAAGACTATCAGCTATTGACGAAAAGGGAATCTGAACGAATTTGATGTCGGCTTCTTCATTTTCAGCTTGATGCATTACCATTCCTTCGTTCAATGTGGCAAAAAGGCCTGATGCTACAAGATTGAAATAATTGGTTTGTAAAGCGCCCTGCGTAAGGTTTTTCTCAAATACTGTCCAAGATTTATAATCAATTGGAGTACCGCCTAAGAATGAAAACTCAGGCGATATTTGCTTGAGGTTAGCAATAAATCCATTGAGTTTTGCCTCGCTAAAGTTGCCTGTATCATCCAAAAACTCCTCATAACCACCGAGACTTTGTTTGATCAAGTCTATCAATTCTTTTCTTCCGACTTGCATGTCCAGATCTTCGCCAATAGATTGGAAAATCGCTGAACGCAATTCTTGATCCCAAACAGCATTAATAACCTGAACCGAACTGCTGTTTGGACCCATTTGACGCTGTCTGTTCTCCACTTGTTGTGCAAAGTCTATTTGGGATATCTTGATGCCATTGATTTCACCAATGGTGGTGGACGGACCACTGCCAAACAATGAACTATTTTTGAACAAGTCAGTCAAAACAAATGAGAATAAAGCCATGGCAATCACGATGATTAAAACCATTGAGCGTTGGCGAATTTTATTGAGTATGGCCATTTTTAGAGTATCTTAAATAGTGGGCACGAATGTAGTATTTTCTTCTTAATTATGAAAGTGCTCAAAGGTATAAGTTTAGACGTCAGTAGCGATTTTTCAGTCTTCAGACTTAGAGATGGTAATCAAATCAACTTTTGTATTGGAAACTTCTAAAATATTGATCACAAAACCATCGATCAAAACTTGGCTATTTTGCTCTGGAATTCCTTCTTCGAAATACACAATCATTCCACCTAAAGTTTCGTAATTTTCATTTTCGGGAAGACCCAATTCATATTGTTCGTTGATATAATCGACTTCAAGCCTTGCCGAGAATTTGAATTCATTTTCAGACAACTTTTCTTCAATCAAATCGGTAGTGTCGTGTTCATCTTCAATTTCTCCGAACAACTCTTCAACAATATCCTCAACAGTCATGATGCCTGAAGTTCCTCCATATTCGTCGAGTACAACAGCTATACTCCGTCTTTTTTTGGTCAAAACGTTCATAACATCCTTGATCAACATGGTTTCTGGAACAAATTCCACCGGCTTCAAAATCGATTTAATGTTTGCAGGTTTTTTGAAGAGATCAAACGAGTGAACATAACCTAATATGTCGTCGACAGTATTGTTAAATACTAGAATCTTAGAAAAACCAGAATCAACAAATTTGTTGGTGAGTTCTTCAATGCTGTCGTGGACGCTAATGGCCATTAACTCAGTTCGTGGAATCATGACCTCTCTCGATTTGACGTCGGAAAATTCTAAGGCATTCTGAAAAATTTGAATCTCAGTATCAATATCTTCTTTGGCTTCGGAGGCGTTGAGTTGTTCACTAATGTAATGACCTAAATCAATTTTAGAAAAGGCCAACTGGACCTGGTCTCCATTAGATTTAAATATTTTCTTTAAAAATAAATCTGAAATCCAAATTACAAAAGCCGAAATTGGGCCGAACAACTGATAAAATAGGAAGGCAGGGAGCGCAAAGAATTTTAGCAATTGATTGGAATAGATTTGAAATACTACTTTGGGAAGAAACTCGGCGGTAATCAAAATCAGCAGAGTAGACAAAACGGTTTGACTGATCAATGCGCCGTCCTTAAGAAGATATGAAAAGAGGGCATTTTCGGCAGGTAAAAATGACTGGAACCAATTCATCAAAACATCTCCCATGACAAAACCGTAAATCACCAAGGCCAAATTATTGCCTATGAGCATTGACGCAATAAATTTTGAAGGCTTAGAGGTTAGTTTCACCAGAATTGATGAAAGCCAACCACTTTGGCGTTTTTCAATTTCAATATGAATACGATTGGAAGAAATGAAGGCAATCTCCATTCCGGAAAAAAAGGCAGAAAACAAGATTGAAATGACAATAACAACGAAAGAGCTGGACATTTTTAGAGCTTGTTTCTGTCTTCAAATTTATCTCTAAACCTTTTGCGAAAGAAATACATGAAAATCGCCAGTGCTGCAAAAGCAAGTGACAAATAGGTTCTCGTTCTGCTGACCGTCCAATTTGCTATGGCATCATAAACAAAAAGCATTGCAAAGGCTAGGTAAGCGTATTGAAAAAATTTGAGTAGTCTCATCGGAACTTTTTTATAAAATTACTTATTATTCTTCAATGGCAATGGTCCCCGTTACTTTTAATACTCTTGCATACTCAAATGCCTTGTCGGAATCAAAGCCTTGACCGGTGATTCTTTCATTTTCTGTTCTGAAAACAACAGGAAGGTCCGTAAAAATCCAGCTGAGACTTCTGTCGTAGTACAATTGTTCGGCAAACAAAGTGTCTTTGGTGTGAGTAGCCACAACTACATGTCCTCTAAGGTCGATCAAATTGGCAGTATTATAAGCAATGCCATATTCAGCAAAAATGTGACTTTCATTATTTTGCTCGTCGTATAAAACCATTGTCAAGCCACTTGGAAATTCGAAAAAGGGGACATCTCGGTTGGTGTAGTCTTTCATTATTGGACTGACCAAATGGGTGGTCAATCTTCCTAATTCGGTTTGTTCAGTGTCTATGTTGGTAGCAACGGTAAGTGGGGCGCCACTTTTGATTCCAATTTTTTGAACCTCATTGAAATTGCTTTGACAAGAAAAAAGCATCGCAAGGAATAACCCTGCGATGCTTTTATAATTTCTAAAGGAATTGGACAGCATTATAATTTGGGAACAGTAACACTGCTATTAATCCAACAACCAATCCTGATTAATTCTCCATCGCGGCCAGAGGTAAAAATCTCGCTGGTTTGCGGTGCTTTAGAGAGGTAATTCTCGGCGGTCTGAGCGGCTGCTTTGGCCAAATTGGAGTCTACCTTACCTGCCTTTCGAGCCTCATCGGCAGCCAACCAATAGACAGCACGTTTGGAGAAATTATCATCTCCACAGTCGTTAGCACTGCTAGCATACATTTGAGCAACGGCCAGGTAAGCCTTTCCCATCGAAGGGTTGAACTGCAATGCCTTTCGGTAATACATTCTAGCGTTACTGTAGCTCCTTTTGCTTTTGAAATTGGTAGCTACTTTAAACAAGATCTTGGCTTTAGCATAGTCGTCAGATTCTAATTCTACCGCTTGGTTGTAATAGGCCAAAGCTTCTGAACTTGCTCCTTCTTTATCTTTCAATATGCCTAAATAATAGGCAGTATCTGCATTTGGCTCCAAACTATTTTTTTGCTCAACAATTTTGATGAACAAGGGGTCTTCACAACCTTTTGTGCCAAGACGGTTCATGGCTCTTTGTAGCCAAACCCCATCATTTTTATTAGCCTCATAATTTTTGTTGTAAAGCGGAATGAGATTTTCGCAATTAGCCCGATCTCCTAAATCTTTGTCCATCCCTTCTGAAATCAATTCATAGCCATTGAGATAACTGTTATAAGAAACCAAAACTCTTTCATCTTTAGAACTCAAGGCCACTTCTTCGCCACCCTCTTGAGGAACAAATTTATTAACCAGCTTGGTGTAACGCTTTACTTCGTCTTCTATTTTTTCAGAAATTTCATCATAAACAGTGAACAAATCCTCAGCAGATTTTTCGTTAGAATCATACATTCTTACAACAACTTTAAAAAAAGTATATAACGCTTTTGGATTGGTAAATGTAGCGGCGTCAGTGTTATAAGCATTATTGAAAGCTGTGAAAATCTGAGTATCTGAGCAGCCTAAATCATCTTTATAATCATACATGACTTGAGCTTTTTTAGACAAAATATCTCCAACTTTAGTTTTGGACTCAAACGTTTCGATGCGTTGATCGTATAGCCCGAGCAAGTCTTCCAAAAACGCCTTTTTATCGGCACCAGATGATTTGTCAATTTTGTACTCTAGTATTTTTTCTCCAGAAGTATATATCGACAAGTGATATCTGGGATTACGCTCACGCAGAGACTTCCATGGCTGATAGGCTTCTTCAAAACTTTTTGATCTCACATAAGAGTCAAAGTTTGACAAGTCATTTCTGTCGGCTTCTGGGTTTGGTTCTTGAGGTTGAGCAAAACAACTTGGCATCAACATGACACTCAACAAAACGGTAGCTAAAAATTTCATAATTCTAAACTTTAATTAATTATACCTTCTTTTTACAAACCATCGATCATTCAATGACAATCCAATCTGCAAATTCACAAACTTTTCTTCGATCAAATTGTTGTCCGTAGTCCCTCTTTTTCCAAATTCTACACCGATGTTGGCATTAGAGAAAAATTGACTCACTGGTAACCCTAAACCAAAAGACATGCCAAACTCGTCAATGGCTGAACCATTGATGTTCATTCCTGTATTTTCCTTATATATTCCAGCGCGATAGGTGACCTTGCGATAATATTTCCTGAAGCTGTCAAATTTAGGAATAAAATATCCCCCTAAACTATACGATGTAGCGTCTTCGTAAGAAACATTATCAATAGAAATGAAAGCATTTGAAAACTTACTGGTTTGAGAAAAAGCAATTTCTGTTCCGACAAACCACTTTTGAGGGGCACCAATACCCACTCCAATGGTGCTTCTCGATGGTAGGGTTAATTTGGTTTGATCCAGCCCTTCATCAGATAAATTTGCTGTAATGGTATTGACCACAACGCCTTGACCTGACGCCTGGAGAATCCTCAACGTAGAATAAGATCGTTGATTTAGAGACGTTAGTTTTGAGTTTTTAGAATAGGTTGCGCCAGCGTATAAATTAAGTTTTTCATTCAATATTTTTTCATAATGAACACCTAAAGTCAGACTAGTTCCGCTCAAGTCGGATCGGTTGTACTCTTGGCTTTGATATTGGAGCAATTCTCCGTCGTTATCATAGTCAAATACAACGCCCTGATTAATGAGGTTTCCGAAATTATATTGAAATTCTACTCCTAAACGAAGGGCATCGCTAAATCGATAGCCCAGTCCTAAAAAGACTTTATTTAAACCTCCTTCACCATTATATCGAGCAGTCAATTCGTTACTGGCGTTGAGGGATTCTAAATTGTAACCTACAGCGGTGTAAGGCATTAATCCAAATCCAACTCCAAATTTTCCTGTCGGAAAGCGCACTGCCAAATAATCAAAACTCGTATTAGCTGCTTGTTCTGTCGAACTTGAGCTGTTCAAGTCGGCAGTACTTCTGCTACCACCTACTGTGTAGGTAATGATCTGACCTTCATCTTGTAGCGCAGAGAATCGGTGACCAGCATAAGTTGCAGGATTGGATAAATTAATGTGAATGCTATCAGTCAAAAAGGACAGGCGTCCCATACTGCGGTTTTCCACGGTTCCCTTGAACTTCAGACTTCCAATTCCATAGAACGAATATGGCGACGCAGTGGTCGATTGGGCTTGGACACAAATGCTCAAAAGTGCAAAAATCGAAAAGAGGCAAAGATGTTTTAAGTTCATGTATTGTGGTCTAAAATGGCATTGAGTCCCTCAAGCAGGAAATTTTGACGGACAAATATGCCACTTTTTAATTGGTTAAACAAAAATTCGGCATCACCTCCTGTTAAAATAACTGTTAAATTTTCAAATTCTTGATTAAATTGCTCAATATGACTTTCTATTTCTGAAACCACGCCAGACATTACCCCGAGGTGAATGGCCTCAGTGGTTGATTTTCCCATTTGAGTTTTCAATACTTCGGGTTGTAAATGAGGCAAGGCAGCTGTAAACTCACTCAATGCCCTGTACCGCATTGCGATACCTGGACTAATCGCTCCACCTAGAAAAGTTTTGTTGGAATCGATCAGGTCATATGTAATGCAACTTCCTGCATCGACGACCAGAACATTTTGTTTGGGATATAGTGTTGCAGCCCCAGCAGCCAAAGCAATTCGATCTTTGCCCAATGTTGTTGGCGTCGCATAATCATTCTTGAACGGAACTGAAGTGTCGTGATTGAGGTAAAGAAGGGAAAGCCGAGACAAGTTTTTCAGTAGATTCTTTCCTGTGTTCGTCACATCCGATACAATACTGGAGGTGATATATGGATATTCTTGTAAAATTGAATCCAATTGATTTAGCAAATCATTGTGGGAAGAGTTAAAAGACTTGATGAGTTCGGTTCCTTTAAAAACAGCATATTTGGCTCTAGTATTGCCAATGTCGATCACCAATTTCATCCCGATTTATTTGTCGTAAAAGTACGAAACTAGAAATAACATTATTATTTTGGGCAATTTTAAAATACGGACTATATTTGCTGCCGCTTCAAAGAGGTACCTTAGCTCAGTTGGTAGAGCAACGGACTGAAAATCCGTGTGTCCCTGGTTCGATTCCTGGAGGTACCACATATAAAACCGCCCTCGAGCGGTTTTTTTGTTTCGGATAATTTTGTGGCAGAGGCGCCGCTATTTATTTTTCATGAATATTTATATTTTGACAACCCAAGGTTTATAGTCTAGCGCCCTAATTTCTATATCTAAACGAGGAATTTGAAATTATCATGTGTTTTTGTAATGATATCTTCAAGTCATACATTATAATATTAACTATTTGTTAATAAATATTCGCATTAAGCTATATTTCTTTGAATAGATTATTTTTATATTGATTTATTTTTAACGATAATATTTAATCCTTGAAATATGAAAATCAAATTGCTTTTAACATTATTAATAATGCCCGTAACAATGTTGTTATCTCAGGTGACAACATCAAGTTTTAAGGGCGTTGTTTACGACGAAGCCAACGAGTCTTTAATGGGGGCCAACGTTGTAATTGTTCATGGGCCAACAGGCACTACTTATGGTGCTGTTACCAACTCTGAGGGCCGATTTAACCTTGTAAACCTCCGTGTGGGGGGACCATATTCGGTTACCGTTAGTTATGTTGGATATCAAGAACAGTCATTTTCTGATATATTCCTTACTTTAGGGAAATCCGAAAGCTTGACCATCAGTCTTACTCCTGGTTCAGAATTGGACGAGGTGGTCATTCAAGCCACTTCACAACGAGGAGTGTTCGGAAGTGGGCGGACTGGTGCTGAAACAAACGTAGGAAGAAGAGAATTAACGACTTTGCCCACTATCACTAGATCTGCTGCTGATTTTACTCGGTTGGAGCCAACCGCTAGCAATGGATCATTTGGTGGTCGCAACGATCAATTCAACAACTTTTCACTAGATGGCGCCATCTTTAACAATCCTTTTGGACTTGATGCGGCGACGCCCGGGGGTCAAACAGATGCGCAACCAGTTTCTATAGATGCCATCGATCAAATTCAAGTGAGTACAGCACCATATGATGTAACTCAATCTGGATTTACTGGTGCTTCGGTAAACGCCGTAACCAAAAGTGGGTCTAACGAGTTCAAAGGAACCGTATATGGTTTTTATCGCAATGAGGATTTTACGGGTTCAAAAATAAATGGCGAAGACATATTTGTTCCAAAACTTTCTCAGTCTCAAACAGGCTTTAGTATTGGAGGACCGATAATGCAAAACAAACTTTTCTTTTTTGCCAATTTTGAAAAAGATCAAAGAGAAGACTTAGGTCAGACCTGGCTTCCCAATAGAGGCACTGGCGCTATCAATGAGTCTCGTGTCGACGAGGCGGATCTCATGCTAGTGCAAAGTACATTGTTAGGATTAGGTTATAACCCGGGTTCATACGAAGGCTTTACTCACCAATCTGAATCCACCAAGGGGATATTAAAATTGGATTGGAACATTAATGACAAAAACCAAATGTCTTTCATATACAATTGGTTGGATGCTTCAAAGGAAAAACCAGCACATCCAACTGCGCTAGGCTTTAGAGGTCCAAGTGCTTCAGTTTTGCAGTTTGAAAATTCTGGTTATCAAATGAACAATCAGCTGAATTCAGTTCAAATGGAGCTCAATTCCTCGATTTCTGACGGATTATCCAATAAATTCCAAATGGGATATACCAAGTTTGAGGATTTTAGAACTCCTATGTCAACTCCAGCACCGGCAATTACCATTCAAGACGGCGCGGGGTCAAACTATATCATCGTTGGGCATGAGCCTTTTTCAATTCACAATGTTTTAGATCAAACGGTATTTCAGATGTCAAACAACTTGACTTATGTCAAATCTAACCACACTTACACGGCTGGGTTTTCATATGAGAAGTTCGAATTTGACAATTCTTTCAATCTAGGAACATATGGCTACGCTAATGAAAATGGCTATGTAGGAGCCTTTGGAGCCTTTCCTTCAGTCGGAGATTTTGTAGCAGCAGCCAACAATGGATTGTTGAGTGCTGCTTTGACAAATGCCCAGGCTGTTTATGATGCCGATTCATGGGCTTTGGCTGAAACCAATGTTGGACAATTTGCTTTATATCTTCAAGATGAATGGGAAGTCAATGACGATTTTAAATTGACTTACGGTTTAAGATTCGACAAGCCAATGTACTTTGATTCAGCAGATAAGGCACAAGAAGTGATTGATGGCACTACCGATTACTTTCCAGACATCCCTTACGTGAACCCAAACACTGGTCAAGTAGAGCTTTTGAGCAATACTAAGATGCCTTCCAAAGCTTGGTTGGTCTCCCCAAGAGTTGGATTTAACTACGATGTCAATGGAGATGACACCCTTCAATTGAGAGGTGGGTCTGGATTGTTTGCAGGACGGTTCCCATTTGTTTGGTTAGGAAATCAAATCGGAAATCCGAACTTTTGGTTTCAACAAGTTGTTGATCCAGATTACAAATTCCCTCAAGTGTGGCGGACAAATATTGGAACCGATCATAAGCTAGATAATGGAGTAATCCTAACGGCTGATGTTTCTTATACCAAGGATATCAACGGTGCACATGTTCAAAATTGGGGTTTAACCACTCCAAGTGGGAATTTGGTAGGGGTCGATAACCGACCAATTTATACCGCAAATGATCATGTTGTTGGAGCATATGGTAGCCAAGCAAACGCTTATGTTTTTACCAATTCTAATAAAGGTCGTATCTGGAATTTAGCCTTAAAAGCTCAAAAAACTTTTGACAATGGTCTTTATACTAGCTTAGGCTACAGTTACTTGGATTCAAAAGACGTCAATTCAATTGAAGCTGAAATTACAGGAGATGCATTCGTCTTTAATCCAGTTATGGGAGATGCCAACTACGATCAATTGTCATATTCTAAGTATGGAGACACACACAGAGTAGTAGGAGTGGCAAGTAAAAATTGGAATTACGGTGCAGAAGACAAATGGGGCACGACCATAACAACCTTTTTTGAATATGCCCGTGGAAATCGATTCAGCTACACTTACGGTGGTGATATCAATGGCGACGGGTCAGGTTTGAACGATTTGCTATACATTCCTACATCAGAGGAAATCAGTCAAATGAATTTTTCTGGAGCTGGACAGGCTCAGGCTTTTGAAGCTTATATTGCACAGGATGATTATTTGAATGGTCGACGAGGCCAATACGCCGAGCGTTATGGCGCTCTGGCTCCATGGAGAGGCCGTTGGGATGTTAAATTCCTCCAGGACTATAGAATCAAAATGGCTAACGACAAAGTCAACACGGTTCAATTCAGTATTGACATCTTGAATTTCGGGAACCTTATCAGCTCTAAATGGGGATTAGTGCAGCAGCCAAATGCTGTGCAGCCGATTGGAGTTTCTGTTGACAGCAATAACGTTCCAACATATACATTCTCTTCAAATTTGAAAGATACGTTCGGATATGACTCCAGTTTGATGTCGAGATGGCAAATGCAGTTTGGTTTGCGCTATTCTTTCTAATTATAGAGGGAGGCCAGTAAAAATCAACTTTGCTTAAAAAAACCCACAACTTAAAGGTTGTGGGTTTTTTGTTTTTAGAGCCATTAGACTGGGCAATTTCAATGGCCAAAAATAAAGTCAATTGCAGAATTGCAATGAATTTCAGTGGTATCGAAATAGGGAAGAGCGATATCAGACGAACCTATCAGCAGGGGAATTTCAGTGCATCCAGCTATGATGCCTTGAGCTCCCGCGGCCTCCAGTTTTTGGACGATGCTTAAATATTGGGATTTGGTATCATCAGTAAAAATTCCTTTTCCCAATTCCTCGAAAATAGAGTGGTGAATGAATTGTCGGTCTTCCTCCGAAGGAATAATGGTTTCAATCCCTTTAGCCCTCAATTTATCTTTAAAAAAATCGTACTCCATCGTAAACTTTGTCCCGAGTAGGCCCACTTTAGAAAGTCCTTGGGCATGAATGACTTTTGCTGTGACTTCAGCAATGTGAAGAATGGGAATAGTCAATTGGGCTTGAACTTGATCAGCTACATGATGAAGTGTGTTGGCACAAAGTAAAATGGCTTTAGCGCCGCTGCTTTCCAACTTCCGAGCCGCATTAATGATCATTTGCGCAGTGGCATCCCAATTGCCAGAGTCGTTAAAGTCCTTTACTTTTTGAAGGTTTAAAGAATAGACGAGACACTCAGCCGAGTTCAAGCCACCAAGGCGTTGATTGACGATATGATTAATTTTAGAATAATATTCAACTGTAGAAACCCAACTCGTGCCTCCGATCAAACCTAATATTTTCATACTTACAATTTTGCAATGCCTCCTTAATCTTAACTGTTGGCAAGTGTATCTTTTAAATTATCCAGCATGTCCTGAGTCAAATGATCAAGGTCAATTCGAGCACTCCATTTCCAGTCTTTACCAGCCTCAGAATCATCGATTGAACTGGGCCATGAGTCTGCAATGGCTTGCCTGAAATCGGGGTCGTAGTGGATCTTGAAATCTGGCAATTTAGCTTTAATTTTTTGAGCCAATTGTTCAGGGGTAAAGCTCATTCCGGCAATATTGTAGGCTTTAAATTGATTGACCGATGATAAATCGGAAGACATCAATTCCAAGGTAGCCCTAATGGCATCTGTCATATGCATCATTGGCAGAGCGGTTTGGGCTGAGAGAAAACAATTGTAAGTCCCTGTTTTAAGAGCCTCGTGGAAAATAGCCACAGCATAATCCGTTGTGCCTCCCCCTGGTTGGGCTTTCCAACTGATGAGACCTGGATAACGAATACTACGGACATCAACACCGTATTTTCTCTGATAATATGAACACCAAAATTCTCCGGCTAATTTGGAAATACCGTAGACTGTAGTCGGCTCCATAACGCAAGTTTGAGGGGTGTCTTTTTTTGGACTAGTTGGACCAAAAACAGCAATGCTAGAAGGCCAAAAAATTTGATCAATAAGCCCGTCTTTAGCCAGGTCTAATACACACAAAAGACTGTTCATGTTGAGGTCCCAAGCTTTACGCGGTGCGCTTTCTGCAGTTGCACTAAGCATGGCGGCTAAAAGATAGATGGTGCCCACCTGATGTTTAAGCACACATCTCTTGATGGCATCGACATCAGTAGCATCGAGTATTTCAAAGAATTCTTCCTGGGATTTCACGGGGGGCTGGTGCAAGTCAGTTGCAATAACACAATCGTTACCGTGAACCAGCCTGAGTTGTTGGGTCAATTCAGTCCCAATTTGTCCTGAAGCACCAATAATTAGGATTCTTCTTTTCATGCCAAAGGTGAATATGAGGGTAAAAATACAATTATATTTCGTTGCTATAAGATTTGCTATACCACACTTCCGACAATATGCTATATTTGTCTTTGAATGAAAGCACCAACTAACTTGTTCGTTATTTTGATTCTACTCGTATTGAGTTGCAGCCATGACTCCAATCCCCAAGGAGTGTCGTTGCCAGAGGCTTCTCCTATTTCTCAACCGACCTCAAATCAGCCTAAAGCACAAGTTCAATTGACCTTAGACGCCCAAATTCAGGCTGGCAGTTGGATGTCTTTCAGTACCTGGCAGCAGAATATTCGTTTGCTTAAAGAAGGAGACGATTTGTTTTTTAGTAAGGAAAACGCCACGATTGTAGAATTTTTTACCAATTTGGAAAACGCAATTCCATTGTCCTTAGCATCTAATGGACTTACTGGACGGCTTAAGGTCGTCAAGACCAGCGCCTTTTCATTCAAAGAAGCCCTATCTCTTTTTGGGCCTAAAGACCGTCAAACTTCGGCGGCAAAAGAAGCACTCCTCATTTCCCACAACAACCTACTTCAATTCATCAACCAAACGGTTGAAAAAAATGCACTCCCAGATTTTAATAAACCTATAAACTAAATTTTAATTTTTAAAATAACCAGTTAAAATCTCGTATGCAAAAAATTATTCTCCTTTCAGCAACATTGTTGTTGACAATCACAAGTTTTGCTCAATTTAACCTTGACGCACCATGGATGTCGACATTTGATCAACAGGATTTGAAATCCAATACTGTCCGGTTTCAAGAAATTGTAGATGCATTTAATATTTATTGGGAAACAAGAGATCCCGAAGTAAAGGGCAGCGGGTACAAACCTTTCAAACGATGGGAAAATTATTGGCAAAATTATGTCAACGAAGACGGCTATTTGCCGACTGCTTTGGAATTGGAAAACACTGTAAGATCCAAAAACCAAATGTCTCAAAATAGAACAAATCGAATGGTGAGTGATTGGCAGCCATTTGGACCGTTTTCACATGTCAATACAGGATCGTGGTCTTCTGGACAAGGACGGGTCAATGTGGTAGTTCAAGATCCAAATTCGCCAACAACCTATTACGTAGGAGCTCCTGCTGGAGGTGTATGGAAATCCCTTGATTCTGGGTCAACATGGAACCCATTGTCTGATGAATTGGGACAGATAGGAGTTTCTGGGATCGCGGTCGACTATAATAATTCTAACACCATCTACATTGCCACGGGCGATGATGACGCTGGAGATTCTTATTCTATTGGAATTATGAAGTCAACTGACGGAGGTTCTACTTGGCAACAAACAGGCTTGAATGTGAGCAATTCTCCAAATGTTACGACAGATTTGTTTATCAATCCTAACGATTCGAATGTATTATGGGTTGCTACCTCAGGAGGAATATACAAGTCAATAGATGCCGGTGTATCTTGGGTATTAAAATTGAGTGGAAATTTCAAAGCTTTAGACATCAAACCTGGAGACCCTAATGTGGTTTATGCTTTGACTTCAAATAGATTTTACAGATCGGTCAATGGGGGTGAATCTTTTACTCAAGTAACTTCTGGATTACCACTAATTGCTGGACGTTTGGCTATGGATGTTACACCAGCTAATCCAAACGTGGTTTATATTTTGGCGGCAAATCTAAGTTATAATTTTAGCGGAATTTATAAATCTACTGACAGCGGACAGAGCTTTACCCAAACCGCGGCACCATTGTCCACTAATATTCTGGAGTCAACTCAGGCCTGGTATGATTTGGCAATCGCTGTTTCTTCAACAGATGAAAATACAATTTTTACAGGATGTTTGAATGTTTGGAAGTCAACAAATGGAGGGGACTCGTTTACGAAATTGAACTCGTGGAGCGACCCTGCTGGGGTCTCCTACACCCATGCCGATATTCACTATTTGCAGTATTTTGGAGATAATTTTTTCGTGGGCTCTGATGGAGGAATATATCGGTCTACAAACGATGGTGCGAATTTCGCTGATTTGACAGAAGGATTGCAGATTGGTCAATTTTATCGACTTGCCGTTTCTGAGTCAAATTCAAATTTGATGGTTGGAGGATTACAAGATAACGGCGGTTATGGATACAGCAACAATACATGGAACAACTACTACGGTGCCGACGGCATGGACACGGCTGTTAATCCTATCAATCCAAACACTTACTATGGATTTATTCAAAATGGCGGAGGGTTATATATTTCCAACAATGCTGGAGCCTCCTTACAACAATATGCTGCTGGACCTGCTACTGGAAATTGGGTAACACCCCTATCCATCAACGCCGAAGGTGAATTGTTTGCGGGTTACTCCCGACTCTACAAATTGGAGGGACTTACATTTCAGCCAGTTTCGGGTGAATTGGGCGGTAACATTAGTCGTTTGGAATTGGATCCCTCAGATTCAAATGTGATCTACATTGCTTTAAACAATGTATTAAGCAAAAGCACAAACCACGGAGTTACTTTCTCTACAATTTATACCTTCAGCACAGGCATAACGTCTATAGAAGTTAACAACAACGATAACGAAGTCGTTTATGTTACTACTGGAGGAACGGCAGGAAAAGTTATGCGGTCAAGTGATGGAGGGACAAGCTTTGAGGACATCACAGGATCTTTACCCAACGTGACTAAAAACGTGATCAAGCACCGACCAGAAGACCCAGCAGAATCAATCTTCGTAGGAACAAGTTTGGGGGTTTTCAGTTTTGACGATCAATCGGGTGTTTGGGAGACCTTTGACGTTAATCTGCCCAACGTTTCTGTGAGCGATTTAGAAATAAATATTATAGATGGAAATATTACTGCCTCAACTTATGGTCGAGGTGTCTGGAGAAGTATCTTGCCAGCAGTCGAGTCTCCCGCCAATGACATCAAACTTTCAGCCATATTAAGCCCTGTCGGAAATCAAGTGAATTGTGATACCGAAGTCACTCCTCAAATCACGGTGACCAACAATGGCACCGAACCAATAACTGAATTCGATTTGGTCTATAACTACGATGGAGGTACTTCGGTAACTTCGAACCTCATAACCAACATTGGACCAGGTTCATCCGTTAGTGTCGATTTGCCTCAAGTGACCCTCTCGATAGGGCATCACGTTCTAAATGTTGAAGCCGTTATTTCTGGTGATGCTTTTGTGTCGAATAATACAAAAACGGTTAGTTTTTCTGTGAATTCCAATAGTCCAATAAATGAGATTAACACGTTTGAAACTCCAGAGCAATCACTTTTGACGTTGAACATGTCCGATTCAAATGCCCTATTTGAACGCGGCGTCCCATCCGGAACTTTTCTAAACGACGTTTCTTCGGGCACTCAGGCTTATGGGACTAATCTTGACGGGAATTATCCCGATATGACCATTGCCCATCTTACCAGTGCTTGCTATGACTTGACGGGTATTTCCGACCCCATACTTCGATTTAATATGGCTTTTGAGTTAGAATTCGATTGGGACATCTTTTATGTCCAATTTTCAGATGATATAGGGGCCACATGGCAAATATTGGGATCATCTGATGATCCAAATTGGTACAACAGTTCCAGGTTGGCCGGTGATGGGATTGCATCCGACTGCTATAATTGTGTTGGAGCCCAGTGGACTGGAACCGATTTGACCATGACAGAATACAGCTACGATCTTGCCCCATATTCGGGATCCCAAAATTTTATGGTGAGATTTGTCTTTCATTCCGATCAATCGGTCAATGAAGAGGGCGTTGTAATTGATGACTTGGTCATTACTTCATCCTTGTCCAATCAATCCAACCTCATCCAAGATTTCGCAATACATCCAAACCCAACTTCTGGAGATGTTATAATCCAATTGTCTCAGCCATCTAACTTCCATTATTCTGTTTATGACCTTACAGGAAAATTGGTTGTTCCAGAAAATAAGGTAATAAGTTCTAATCAAATTGTGCTTCAATTGGATTCAGTGGCAAGGGGTCTGTATTTCATCATTCTTGAATTTGATAGTGGTCAAAGGATTTCAAAAAAACTAATTAAAGAGTAAAAAAAGCCCTCATTTCGAGGGCTTTTTTTACTCTTTTGTTTGCTCTTTTCGACTGAGTAGAGCGTTCTTACTAAGCGAAGCCAAATTAAAATTTGGATCAGAGGCTAGTGCCAAGTCAAGCTTGGCGACAGCTTTGTCAATATTCTTTTCTGGACTTTCTTTAAAAATCAAAATACCCTCCAAGTAAGTAAAGGCACTTTTCATACTAACTTGATATGGTTGTTGGGTTTCGTAATAGGTATGAGTCATTTCGTCAGTACTGTTTGCCAGTCCATAGGTAATTTTCATTCTAGCGCCAGTAAGATCGTCTGCCTGAATTTTCAAATCGGCTATTTCGTAAGCAATAGCAACATTCGGATTTTTTAAAAACAGTTTCTCAAATTGTACCAAAGCCAATTCGTTTTGACCTAAAGCCTGAAGCGAAATGGCTTTGACTTCGACAGCTAACATGGAGTCACTATCGTTGGCATCAATTCCAATTGTGTTCAAAGCTTGAAGATGTTTGCCGTCGTTCATATAATAGGCCGCCAAGGTGTCTTGACGAGCAACATTGGGCTCTAAAATGTTGAGGTGTGTGAGAGCACTTATGATTCCTTGGACGTCTCCTTGGGCCAACATCTGACTGTAATATTTTTCAAAGTGGGAGGTGAAATCTTTGTTGCTTTGAGCATTAGCGATACTTCCAACGGAAAAAACGGTGATTATAAAGGTTAGAATATTTTTCATTTTGTTCTGTTTAGCGGTCAAATCTAATCGAATTATTGGTTTCTAAAAAGTCCTTCGGACAACTTTAACGAAATGTTTACAACAGGATTACAGTAAGCGCGTCGTTTTCCTTGGTTACTTTTGCCAAGCCATTTTGCGTTAGCGACTTAATGCTTTTGTCCCAAGCTTTGTTGCTTAATCCAGAAGCCTCCTTGAGGTTGTTGAGCAAGATGGATGGCGTAGACTTTAATAGGTCCATGACAATTTTCTCACTTTCATTCATTTCAAAAGGCTTTTGCTCTGGTTTCATTTGAGGGAAAAACAGAACTTCTTGGATGGATGGATTATTCGTCAAAAACATCAGCAACCGGTCCATGCCGATGCCCATTCCAGAAGTAGGGGGCATGCCATATTCCAAGGCTCTTAAAAAATCTTCATCTATAGATTTAGTAGCTTCCTCATCGCCTTGAGCCGCCAAATGCATTTGATTTTCAAACCGTTCTCTTTGGTCAATAGGATCATTTAGTTCACTGTAGGCATTCGCGATTTCTTTGCCGCAAACCATCAATTCGAATCTCTCAGTAAGGTCTGGATTGGTGCGATGCACCTTCGTCAAGGGACTCATCTCTTTTGGATAGTCGGTGATGTAGGTCGGTTGAACATACAAATGTTCACATTTTGCTCCAAAAATCTCGTCAATCAATTTCCCAACTCCCATGGTTTGATCAACCTCTATTCCCATCGATTTTGCGGCATCGAAAAGCTCAAGTTGAGTTTTCCCAGAAATGTCAAAGCCAGTATGAGTGAATATAGCGTCAGTCATGGTGACTCTTGGGTAAGGAGCTTTAAAGTCAATTTTATGAGTTCCAAAAACTGCCTCAGTCGAACCATTCACGGCCATGGCACAATGCTCGAGTAGCTTTTCACAAAACTCCATCATCCAATTGTAATCTTTGTAGGCCACATAAATTTCCATTGCAGTAAACTCTGGATTGTGGGTACGATCCATGCCTTCGTTTCTAAAATTTTTGGAAAACTCATATACGCCGTCAAACCCCCCAACAATCAATCTTTTGAGATAGAGCTCGTTGGCAATGCGCAAATAAAGAGGCATGTTCAAACTGTTGTGATGGGTCACGAATGGCCTTGCCGCAGCACCTCCAGCAATTGGCTGAAGCACAGGGGTCTCCACTTCAAAATATCCAGCGGCATTGAAAAAATCACGCATGGCATTGAACAACTTGGTTCGTTTCACAAAAACACTTTTGACATGAGGGTTGACGACCAAATCGGCATAGCGCTGACGGTATCTTTGCTCGGGATCGTTGAAAGCGTCGTGAATCTTGCCTTCGGCGTCTTCCTTCGGTAAAGGCAGGGGCTTGAGCGATTTCGACAGTAGTAGAAATGTCTTCACCATCACCGTCTTTTCACCAACTTGAGTGGTAAACAATTCCCCTTCGATTCCTATAAAATCTCCAATATCAAGGAGTTTCTTGTACAAATCGTTGTAGGCGAATTTGTCTTCACCTGGGCAAATTTCGTCTCTGTTAAAATAAACTTGAATTCGTCCTTCACTGTCTTGAAGTTCGGCAAATGAAGCCTTGCCTTGAATTCGCCGCGACATCAAACGGCCTGCCATTCTGACTTTTTCACCTTCTTTGAAATTCTTTAAAAGTGTTTTTGAAAGATGCGTTACTGGAAAAGCCTCCACAGGATATGGATTGATTCCTAGATCGTATAATTCTTTTAATTTCTCCCGTCTAATTAATTCTTGCTCCGACAATGCCATATATTTGTGAAATAGTTACCTTGGCAAAGATAGTTACAATTAAAATCGATATCAAACGATGAACTGTTTTACGACAACCTTACCAAAAAAGTCAATCGAGCCATGAGTCTGTTTAGGGTTTTATTGTCTATTTTTTTTCCACCTTTGGCTGTTTTAGACAAAGGTTGCGGCTCAGTTTTGATTGTTTTTTTGCTCACACTTTGCGGCTGGGTGCCTGGAGTTATAGCAGCTCTTATCATAATTAATAACCCTGATCGATGATGGAAATAGCTGCTCAAAATCGCCAAATTCTTTGTCGAGATATTGGTTTGAAGGATTATCAGAAAGCCTGGGATTATCAGGAAAATCTATTTCAAGGTATTGTCGACAGTAAAATCAAAAACCGAAGAGAGAATGCAGGGATAACTACTTCAAATTTTCTCATTTTTGTTGAGCATCCCCATGTTTATACTTTGGGTAAAAGTGGAGATTTGTCACACCTACTCATCGACGAAAATCAGCTGAAGCAAAAGGGAGCGAGTTACTATAAAATTAACAGAGGAGGAGACATAACCTATCACGGACCAGGTCAAATTGTGGGCTACCCTATTTTTGATTTGGATCATTTTTTTACAGACATTCATCGGTTCTTAAGGACCTTGGAGGAAGCAATCATCTTGACCTTGGCCGATTTTGACTTGGTAGGAGATCGCAGTCCAGGCGAAACAGGAGTTTGGTTGGATGTCAACACGCCATTTGCCCGGAAGATTTGTGCCATGGGGGTGAGAGCAAGCCGTTGGGTAACCATGCATGGATTTGCCTTAAATGTGAATACGGACTTGAGTTATTTTGAACATATCATTCCCTGTGGAATTACAGGTAAAGGAGTAACTTCTATGCAAAAAGAACTGGGAAAACCAATAGATGAAAAACTGGTAATTGAGGGCATCAAAAGACACCTCTCTTTCTGTTTTGAAGCGACAATAGTCGAGGAGCAAATTTAACGGTACTCGTACAAAATCATTGAGTGTCGGTCGCCTAGAGTCGTTAATAGAAATTTGTTTTTACCCAGTATTTGGAGGTCTATTTCCGAGCTTCCGAAGACTGGAAATCCTGAAATTTTCTGTCCAACACGGTCAAAAACAAAAATCTGGTTGGATTGTTGATCAATGATACTCACATACATGTTGTCAAGTCCTCGCCAAATTTTTGGGGTACCATAGTTACCAAATGGAAGTTCAATTTTGGTTTGATTGATTTTAAGTACATTTTCTTTTATGGTAACCAAACTTTTTCCGTCTGCAGCAAAACCGCGATTGGAGTCGACTTCTAAAGGTAGTTTGACAACGTTGCCTTTTGCGTCAATTTGAACTAATTCACCCTGTTTCGTGAAACCAGAAAACAAATCGTTGTACAACGTCAATGTCCTATCAGCAAAGGGAATTTTAGCACTTACACGAACACGGTCTTCTCCCAATCTGTTGATAATTTTCAGTCCTTCTTCTCCTGATCGAAAAACAATATAATCTTTACCTGATATACGGAAATGAGTGGGTTGTGAATTAATATTTTCTTTGATAGAATTATACTTAAAACCTTCTACGCGCTTGGCTTTCCCGTCAATCAAAAAGAGATCGGTTCCTTGAACGACTGACATGCGATAGTCTCTGGTCTGGTCATAATCAAAAACAGACAAGGGTTGAGTTATTGGGTCTTTAAGTTTTAGCGGAAATGGCGCAACGTCCTTTCCATTGATGTCCAGAACATAAACGGTTTTAGAAGTAGCGAAAGCCATTTGTTGTCTTCCGTTTTTGAATAGATCCACCTGCTCAATTTGTCCTAGGATTATTCCATCAAGAGATTTTTGCCAAAGTAAAGCGCCTTTGGGTGAAACAAATTTCAACCTATTTCGATTGTCTTGAACTGCCAAGTCGTAACCCTTGCTTTTATGGTTGTATATCAGCTGAGGCTCTTTAGCCAGTTCCTCTTCGAACTTCAAGCTCAATCGCTCTGATAAACCTGATGAGGCCTTTTGTGCTGTTGATTCGTATATAACGCCATTTAGAAAATAAAAGGAGGCGTCGGAGGTCAATTGAGCAATTAAGGCGCTGGATTTATTTGCTGTAAGATTCAGTTTTATATCATTAAAAAATTCGACAAATACTTTGTTTTTTTTGAATGAGAAGGCTTCCCAAGTGCTTCCCAACAAATCAATATTGTTGTTGTTTTTGATGATGTTAGATAAAGATTTTTCACTTTGAAACGCGGAAATAACAGACTCTAAGTCTTCGGGAGAATTTCCAACTGCAATAACATCATCAAACACACAATAGTATTTCCAAGAATTTCCAGGAGATAAGGTTGCGAAAAAAGTGTCTTTTGCCAAATCGCCCAATTCAAATACAGAAACATTTCTGAATTGCCCTGAGGCGCCTTCAGGGCTTTTAATTTGAGACAATGTTTGAGCTGGATTAATGGACTTGAAAAGACCCAACTTGCTTCCTCCATTATCAACGATACCCCATTGCTCCAATCCTTTCATAAAATCGTAGAAGACCTTGGAGGCTTCGTTATTTTCGGGAATATGAATAGAGCTCTGCTGTCCAGAATTTTCGAGAACTAAGAAGTTTTGAAACCCTATGGCGCTTTCTGGTACAAGAGAACTAAGGAGAGTCGCTTTTTTATAACCTTTAATCGTTTCAACACCCTCAGAATTTAACCTATTACCCACCATTTCCCAATGCAAATCTTTGCCATTGACATAGACATCAATCAAGACGAACTCATTAAAGATTTTTGTTGGAGTGTCAAAAAGGCCAGCAGTAAATTGATTGGCTAAATCTGGACTTAGCACCATAGAAAAAGTGGCAGATGAACTACCGCCTGCAAGTAATTTTCTGAAAGGCTCCCCCTTTAGAGTGTTTTTTTTTAGGTTGACCATGGTCAAATCGTTAATAACCACAGATGGAGAGTCCGATTTTGTATTAAAGCAGATCAGCCCAGAATTATTTTCACGATTTAGGGAAATAGTTTTGATGTTTTCAGCGATTTCTGAAGTGGTCAAATTTGAAATGAGAGGGTTGTTTGCTGCTGCATTTTGAAAGAGATCCGCATCGTTTATTTGAACAACAAGGTCACTCGAATCGGGAATAAAAACATAGAAATCATTAATATCGGTGGAATCATTTCCGCATCCAGCCAGAAGAAGTGCAACAGTCGCACCTAAAATCAATTTTCGCATGTTCAAATTTACTAAAAAACTAAGTCGGTTTAATCTGCTAAAAGTTTAAACGATTGTCGATGATATTGACACGAACCAAGAGCTTCTATTCCTGCTCGATGAGCCTTTGTGGGGTACCCTTTGTTTTTGTTCCATTGATAGTGAGGGTGTTCATTGTGAATTTGATCCATATATTCATCCCTAACCGTTTTGGCCAATATGGAGGCTGCAGCAATATTCATGAATTTACAATCGCCTTTTACAACAGTTTGATGAGGTATAGCGCCGAAAGGTTTGAACCTATTTCCGTCCACCGCGATAAATTCTGGTTTAATTTTGAGTTTAGATATGGCCTGATGCATGGCCAAAATGGAAGCATTGAGAATATTGATTTCATCGATTGTTTTTGGATGAACATGTGCAACCCCATAGCAAATCGCGTTTTCTTTAATATCCTTGGCTAATAGCTGTCGAAGTTTGAAACTCGTTTGTTTGGAATCGTTCAAATAAGGATTTTTGTAGTCTGGAGGCAATATTACGGCAGCTGCAGTAACCGGCCCAGCAAGACAACCCCGGCCAGCTTCATCCGTACCACATTCTAAAATATAATCTGAATATTGCAGTTCTAACATTTAACTATTTTTGCATCCAGACTAATGTACTTACATTTACATTCTTCTGCATCTCCAAAGAAATGAAATATATGGGAAACAACTTTAATTTAACCAAGAACATCTTCTTGATATTGATAGTATTTTCATGCTTTGGATGGGCACAAATTCCAAAAGAATTTATTCGACCTGAAGGAAAAGAACGGCCACCAGATTTGGGTGGAGAAGGAAGGCCACTTGGTGATTCTTTGAGCTTTGAAGAGCTGTCGTCTAGGGTCACCTTTAAGGCTGCCAAAATAAGCGACTACCATTATTTCTCCCATCTTAATGACAGCGTGATGGTTGATACAACCTTGTCCATTCGAAAGGATTGGAAATTTAATTACCTCCGGAAAGACGAATTTGATTTGATGCCCTTCGCTAATATTGGTCAAACGTACAATACCTTGAGCTACGACCTCAAGAGGTCAGATTTGATGCCTGGTTTTGGGGCCAGTGCCAAGCAATTTGACTTCAAAGGAATAAAGGACATGCAATATTATCAGGTTGCTACCCCATTCACGGAATTGGCTTTTAAAACAGCTTTTAGTCAAGGTCAATTGCTCGATGCCTTATTTGCTGCGAATACTTCTAGAAAATTTAACTATTCAATTGGTTATAAAGGCTTGAGATCATTAGGAAAATATCAGCATGTTTTGTCGAGTTCAGGATTTTTTAGATTTACAGCCCATTATACGAATCCCAAAAATCGCTATCAATTCAAAGCTCATGTGGCAATGCAAGATGCTTTCAATCAGGAAAATGGAGGAATTAGTGATGAAGATTTAGTCAATTTTGAGAATGGTGATGCGGAATTTTTGGACAGATCATTGTTTGACCCGCTTTTCGAAGATGCTGAAAACAAATTTACTGGAAAGCGATTTTACCTCAATCAAACCTATACATTAGTGAGGCCCAAAGACAGTCTGTCGACCAGCAGCTTGAAACTAGGGAACGTCACATACTTTGATCAGAAAAAATACGAATACACGCAGACAAACCCTTACGAGGGTTATGGATTGTCTTCTTCTGTTGGAGACATCAAAGATCAGAATTATCTCAGTCGATTCTACACGGACTTTAATGTAGGCTTTACCTCTCAAGTTCTTGGAAGTATCACTGGATCAATCTCTTTTAATGATTACACTTTTGGACATGACAATGTCTTTTTAGATGAAAATAATACTGTAAGTGAAGAATTTGGCGGCAGTTTGGTGGCTTTGGAAGGAACCTACACAAATAGGGTGGGTAAATTCGAAATGCAAACACAGGCAGGAGCCATTGTGACTGGTAATCAAGATGGTTATAATTTTGACGGAAGTTTGGCCTTCAATTGGAGCGATAAATTTAGAATCAAAGCAGGTGCTTACAGTCAATCGATTGCGCCAAATTTCAATGTGCAGTACTACCGAAGTGATTATTTGAATTACAATTGGAACACCAGTTTTAGTAATCAAAAAACTAACGGCCTTTATTTTGTCTTGAAAGCACCATCAGTTGTTGAGGTTGAAGCCGATGCCTCTTTGATCAGTGATTTTTTGTTTTTCGGAAAGACCGCTGATTTGAGCGAAATCAAACCGATGCAATACGATGAATCTATCGTTTATGTGAGAATCAAAGCATCCCGAGAAGATCAATATGGTAACTTTGTTTGGAACAACACATTGCGCTACCAAAATGCAGGGGACCAAACCGTCCTCAATGTGCCCGATTGGCAATTGAGAAGTACCTTTTACTATTCCGATGACGTTTTTAATAAAGCCATGTTTTTGCAGACTGGAATCACGCTCAATGTATTTTCGGAATACTACATGAATGGATACGACCCAGTACTGTCTGAATTCTTCAGCCAAAACAACCGAAAATATGGAGGATTTCCGCGTTTAGATTTTTTTGTGAACGCCAAAGTCCGTCAAACAAGAATCTTTTTGAAGGCCGAACACTTCAATTCAGCCTGGACAGGGTATAATTTTTACAGTGCTCCAAATCATCCATACCGCGATTTTACTGTACGTTTTGGCTTAGTTTGGAATTTCTTTCTTTAAAATAAAAAAATAAAGAAATAAACCTTGGATGTTGGAGAAATAAGGTTTTATATTTGCAGCCGCTAAAAACGCCAGAGGTGGTTTTTTTTAGTTTGGATAAGATTATAAAGGAGTTCATTGAAATA
>Ga0181553_10000071_pt1 | contig 69109 bp, 54 predicted proteins | sample 011ome_17_FD_133753 | JGI IMG/M metagenome (GOLD analysis project Ga0181553, IMG submission 133753) | Coastal salt marsh microbial communities from the Groves Creek Marsh, Skidaway Island, Georgia - 011502XT metaG (megahit assembly) | ecosystem: Environmental > Aquatic > Marine > Intertidal...
ACCAGTAGAAAAACCCAATGGCTTTTTGGTATCCTCGCCCTCTTAGGCTACTGGTTGCTCATGGCCTATGTACCTGTCCCTGGAATAGGATTTCCTGATTTAAGCCTACCCGAAAAGAATTGGGCACACTATATTGACAGTGTACTTCTTCCGGGTAGATTGTGGCAAGACACTTGGGATCCAGAAGGGATCTTGAGTACCCTACCCGCTATTGTCAGTGGATTGATTGGTATGTGGGCAGGATATGTTCTCCTGCAAAAGGACGAACTTAAAAATCGACTCAATCAATTGTTTTTCTATGGAGTCATCCTTTTATTTTTGGGTGATGTAATGCAATGGTTTTTCCCTTTTAACAAAAACCTTTGGAGCAGTTCCTTTACCCTATTTATGGGTGGGATAGGAATGCTTTCCTTAGCCAGTTTGAGTTACTTTTTTGATGTCAAACAAAACCGTTATCAATTTAAATTTGCTCACGCCTTTGGCGTAAATTCAATTACAGCCTATTCACTTTCCAGTATCTTGACAGTGGTGTTTTACAGTTCCAAATGGTGGGGTATTTCTTTGAGTGCAAGCTTTATGTCGCTCTGTGAGCAAATCGGTTTACCGCCTAAATTAGGCTCTCTTATTTATGCTGTGATCTATGTATTTATACTTTGGATACCCGTACAACTCCTCTTTAAAAAGAAAATTTACATCAAGCTCTAAAAAAAAATCGGTCCCCATTAAGGGACCGATTCAAACAAAAACAAATAATTGATCTAATTACCGGATTTTAATCAGCTTTTTAGGCTGTGGTTGCGCTTCCTTATGCTTTGGTAAAAGCACTAGAAGCACACCTTCCTTGTAAGTCGCATCAATCTTTGTGGGGTCAACACTGTCCGGTAGTGTAAAGCTGCGTCTAAAGCTGCTGTAACTAAACTCTCGGCGTGTAAATTTTCCTTTTTCATTGACCTGCTCTTCTTCTTGAGTAGAGGAAATAGACAGTACACCATCTTCTACCTCAATTTCGAAGTCGTCTTTATTCATACCCGGAACAGCCAATTCAATTTCAAATTGAGAATCCAATTCTTTGATATTTACTGCAGGTACCGTACCTGAAAAACTTGGTACTTTTAAATTCCAATCGGTATTGATAAAGTCATCAATTAGAGATGGAAAGAACGGGGGTTGTTTTCTTATTAAATTCATAATTTTATGTTTTAAGGTTAACAATTTTTATTGTCTATCCATAAAACAAAAAAGAGACCAAATCTAAATATTGTCATTTTGGCAGTTATTTTAATAAAAATACTGCCTTTTTGTCAATTAAGCAATTGCTTCTTGCACTTTATCAGCAGCTTCTTGGAAAGCTGTAGCGGAAAGCACATTCAATCCAGAGCTGTCAATCAGCTCTTTGGCTATATCGGCATTGGTTCCTTGCAAACGAACAATGATGGGCACCTGAATGGCATCACCTAAGTTTTTATAGGCATCTACTATCCCTTGAGCAACACGATCACATCGGACAATTCCTCCAAAAATGTTAATTAAAATTGCTTTGACATCAGGATCTTTTAAAATTAGACGAAAGGCGGTTTCCACACGAGCCGCATCAGCCGTCCCTCCTACATCGAGGAAGTTGGCAGGATCACCACCAGCCTGCTTGATCAAATCCATGGTTGCCATAGCAAGGCCAGCCCCATTGACCATACAGCCAACATTACCATCTAAATCAACATAGCTTAGACCCACTTCTCTTGCTTCCACCTCAACTGGGTTTTCTTCACTCAAGTCCCGAAGGGCTTCCAATTCTTTATGACGGAACAAGCCGTTGTCGTCTAGGGTAACTTTAGCATCTACCGCGATGATTTTATCGTCAGAGGTTTTTAAGACGGGGTTGATTTCAAAAAGTGAAGCATCTGAACCCATATAGGCTCTGTAAAGCGCACTGACAAATTTGGTCATGTCTTTAAAGGCAGCACCAGATAATCCTAAATTAAAGGCAATTTTACGCGCCTGAAAAGGCATTAAACCCAATGCGGGATCAATTTCTTCGGTAAAGATTAAATGAGGAGTTGCCTCTGCAACTGCTTCTATATCCATTCCTCCTTCTGTAGAATACATGATCATGTTTTTGCCAGTTGCCCGATTGAGCAACACCGACATATAGTATTCACTAGGCTCAGAAGCTCCAGGATAATACACATCTTCAGCGACCAATACTTGGTTTACTTTTTTTCCTTCTGGGGGTGTTTGAGGAGTAATCAATTGCATTCCGATAATATCTCCAGCAATAATTTCCAATTCTTCAATATTTTTCGCGAGTTTGACCCCACCTCCTTTTCCGCGCCCACCAGCGTGAATCTGCGCCTTGACCACATGCCAATCGGTTCCTGTAGTTTCTGTAAGTTGTTTGGCCGCAGCAACAGCCTCAGCAGCTGTTTTTGCTACGATACCTCTTTGAATGGCTACTCCAAAACCAGAGAGCATTTCCTTTCCTTGATATTCGTGTAAATTCATATAGCGTTCTAAAATCCAAGGCAAAAATAGCTAATCCCAAGCGTAATTGGAACCTTGGGGCTTAAAACTTTTTGTTACAAATAAAACAAATCGTTGTAATTTTATGTTGTTTACTGGTTTTCTTTGTACACTATGGATTTGATTCCTACTTTTGAATCCAATTTAAGAGTTATGACACATTCAGATCTAATTTCCATAGCAGAACAAGCAGAAGGTCCAGTTTATGTTTACGATGCGGCTAAAATTCAATCTCAGTACCAGCGTTTAGTAAATGCTTTTTCAGGGGTTGAAAAATTAAAAATCAACTATGCATGTAAAGCATTGTCAAACGTTTCTGTTTTAAAGCTTATGCAAAATATGGGCTCTGGACTGGATACCGTTTCTATTCAGGAGGTGCTGTTGGGATTAAGAGCAGGGTTTAAACCTGCTGATATCATCTTTACCCCTAACGGAGTCTCTCTAGAAGAAATTGAAACCGTTGCTGAAATGGGAGTACAAATCAATATTGACAACCTTTCCATTTTGGAACAATTTGGAACCAAACACCCCAATGTACCAGTCTGTATTCGAATCAATCCGCACGTGATGGCAGGAGGTAACAGCAATATTTCTGTGGGTCATATCGATTCAAAATTTGGAATTTCCATACATCAAATTCCCCACGTATTGCGTATCGTAGAGAATACCAACATGCACATCAATGGAGTACATATGCACACTGGAAGTGATATTTTAGATATCGAAGTGTTTTTACATGCTTCTGAAATTCTATTCAACACCGCTTTGCAGTTTAAAGATCTTTCATTCATCGACTTTGGTAGTGGATTTAAAGTTCCCTATCGCGAAGGAGATATAGAAACCAATATTGAAGAACTGGGAGAAAAACTCAGTCAGCGTTTTAAAGCATTCTGCGAAACTTATGGCAGACCTTTGGAATTGGCTTTTGAACCCGGTAAATTTTTAGTCAGTCAGGCAGGATACTTTTTGACCAAGGTGAATGCCGTTAAACAAACCACCTCTACCGTATTTGCTCAAGTTGATTCTGGGTTTAATCACCTGATCCGACCCATGCTCTACAACTCCTATCACGAGATCGTAAACATTTCCAATCCTGAGGGAAAAGAGCGTTTTTATACCGTAGTAGGCTATATCTGTGAAACTGACACCTTCGGTAGTAACAGAAAAATTGCAGAGATTTCCGAAGGCGATATCATGGCATTTCACAACGCAGGAGCCTACTGCTTTGCTATGGCGAGTAACTATAACTCACGCTACCGCCCAGCTGAAGTGCTTTGGCATGAAGGGGAAGCACATCTAATCCGCAAACAGGAAAACTTTGAAGATTTAATACAAAATCAAATTTTAGTGGATTTTAAGGATAAAATTGAGGCTTAATCCAATTCCTCTATTTTTTTTATTTCTCTATTGTAAACTGATACCATTTCACTTACTATTTCAGCCGCAGGTTTAAGGGAATCTATTTGCGCAGCTATTTGCCCAATTTCCAGTTCACCTTCAACCATATCTCCTTCAAACATTCCTTTTTTAGCACGGCCTCTACCGAGTGCTTCTTTTAACATTTCTGGATTGGCGCCTTCAGCATAGAGTTGTTTTATTCGTTGGTAAAAGGGGTTTTTAAGCATGCGAACTGGGGTCAATTCCTTTAGAGTCAGCTCCGTACTGCCTTGTTCAGCACTCAGTACTTCATCTTTAAAATTGGGATGAGATGAGGCCTCTGGAGTGGCGACAAAAAGCGATCCAACTTGAACGCCATCTGCACCCAGGGCCCTAGCAGCCAACATTGCCTGACCAGAACCAATCCCTCCTGCAGCAATCAAGGGAAGTTTAATCGCTTGTCGAACCAAAGGGATCAAAACCATGGTGGTGGTCTCTTCCCTCCCATTATGACCTCCTGCTTCAAATCCCTCAGCCACTATCGCATCAACTCCACTTGCTTCTGCTTTTAAGGCAAATTTGACAGAGCTAACCACATGAACAACCGTGCAACCATGAGATTTTAAATGAGCAGTCCACAAACTAGGGTTGCCCGCAGCAGTAAAGACAATTTTTACTTTTTCCTCAACGATCACTTCCATCAACTGATCTATATCGGGATACAATAAGGGCACATTTACCCCAAAGGGCTTGCTTGTTGCTTTTTTACATTTTTGAATATGCTCGCGTAAAACCTCTGGATACATAGACCCCGCTCCCAACAAGCCCAAACCGCCGGCATTACTTACAGCTGAGGCTAAACGCCAGCCACTTGCCCAAACCATACCGGCCTGAACAATGGGATAGCGAATCCCAAAAAGCTGACTAAGTGCATTTGCCATTAAAGAAATTGATCCACTTTTACATAAGCATCAATTACAGCCTGTTCTCCTTCTTTATCTGGACGACTGTTTCCGTGTTCCATTCCTAAAATCCCATCAAAGCCCCTAGAATGAATGTACTTAAACACATTGGTGTAATTGATTTCTCCTGTGGTAGGTTCCTTACGTCCTGGATTGTCTCCAATCTGGAAATAACCAATCTCATCCCAACATTTTTCGATATTGGGAATCAAATTCCCCTCCTGAATTTGTTGGTGGTAAATATCAAATAAAATCTTACAAGAAGGGGAGTCAACCGTCTTACAGATTTCATAAGCCTGCGGACTTTCAGCTAAAAATAAACCTGGATGATCTCTAAAGTTTAAAGGCTCTAACACCATGACAATGCCGTGAGGTTCCAATAAAGCGGAAGCTTGTTTTAGACTTTCTACGACATGAGCCGTTTGATAGGCCATGTTTTGTCGAAGGTCAACATGTCCCGGTACTACTGTCATCCATTTCGCATTGACGCGTTTGGCCACGGGGATGGCTTTTTTGATGTACTCCAAAAACTCTGCTCGTAAACTAGCATCACCACTGGCCAAATTGGGTTTTTGCCAGTAAATCTGATGCGCTACAAAAACGCCCATACGGAGGCCTCTTTTTTCCATAGTTGTGGCCATTTTTTCTTGAAGAGCCACCTCTCTATTTCGCATGTCATTGTCTTCAAAAGCAGTAAAACCTTGATCTGCCATAAAATTGAGCTGATCAATTGGGTCCTCCCCAGCATGATGACGAAACATACCCAAATGGGGGGCGTAATGCAGATTGTATTTGTAAGACCCAGCCGCTTCAGTTGTACCAGCCCAAAGGGGCGTTGCTGCTAATCCTACCCCTGCTAAGGCAGATGCTTTAGTAAAATTTCTTCGGTTCATCTTATATCATTTTAGTTTTTCCGGGAGTAGGAATTGGGTAATTCCCTTCTGAATCTGGGACTGAAGGTGGTGTTGAGTCCCAAGTTACTGTTTCTGGCATCAAGTGAAGTTCAGAATTTAAAGCCTCTTCTAAAGTGATTTTTTTACCGGTATAAGTTGCCATTCTACCCAAGATTGCTGTTAGTGTGCTCATCGCTCCGTTTTCAGCATCTGCTATGACTCCTCCGTTTCGAATTGAAGCAAACAGTCGATCGTGTTCTACCTGATAGGGATTTGAATCTTCTCCCCACTTTCTAGGATATTTGTACTTGCTATTTCCTTCCAAATCTGTGATTAGTCCTTTGCCTATTTCAACACTTCCTTGGGTTCCTTGGAAGACCTCATCCACACGTCGCATTGTTCCGGGAATATGTCGACACTGACTGGAGATTACGGCACCACTGGCATAAGTGAACTCTACAAAGTGATGGTCAAAAATTTCACCGTAGTCTTTCCCGTTTCGTACTTGACGTCCGCCCATCCCTTGTGCAGAAACGGGATAATCACCAATAAACCAGTTGGCAACATCGATGTTGTGGATGTGCTGTTCTAAGATATGGTCTCCACACAGCCAGTTGAAGTAATACCAATTGCGCATTTGATATTCCAATTCGCTTTGACCCGCTTGACGCTTTTTTACCCAGACACCCGCATCGTTCCAATAGACTTGGCCGCTTCGAATCTTTCCTATCGCGCCTTGGTCAATACGTTGTTTTATTTCGATGTATTTGGTTTGATAGTGACGCTGTAAGCCCACCACTACATTTAGCTTTTTGGCTTTTGCAATTTTTGCAGTAGCTAAAACTTTTCGAATCCCCACAGGATCCGTAGCGACGGGTTTTTCCATGAAGACGTGTTTGTCATTGGCTATGGCGTATTCGAAGTGATAAGGCCGAAAACCGGGAGGGGTGGTCAAAATCACAACATCTGCCAGATCAATGGCTTTTTTATAGGCATCGAAACCTACAAAACGATTTTTTTCTTTAACATCAATCTTTTTTTTGCCGTCAAAGTGCTCTTTTATTCCATTTAAACTTTTTTCGATTCGATCGGCAAAAGCATCTGCCATAGCGACCAATTCTACATTTTCATCAGCGGTTAGTGCTTGGACAGCGGCTCCAGAACCTCTTCCTCCGCAACCGATAAGGGCCAGTTTTAATTTCTTTGCTCCATAAACGTTGGCCATCGCCTCCACGGATAAGGGAACCGTCAGGAGTCCACTCGTTGCTAAAGCTGTTTTTTGAACAAAAGAACGACGGGATGTCTCGTAATTCTTTAAAGTGTCTTTGTTTTTCATCTTTGTCTGTTTAAGGTGTTGATTCGTAATTCCAATATTTTCGTTGTTCTTCTTCAGTAGGAGTTTTTACAGGACGTACCACTCGAAATCCTATAAAGGGCGCATCGGTATGCCACCATTTGCTTTTTGGGATTTGGGGATCGCGCATTTTCCATTTTTTGGTAGAAGGCCTTCGCGCAGCAGAGCGCAACCGTTTGGGCGCATCCATCCAAGAGCCTCCTCGGACTACTTTAGGGTAAATTTTTGGTCCTTCTGCCAATGGATTTGACACTCCAGCTATACGTTGTCGGTAAACAGTAGGAATATAGTGATCTAATGTCCATTCTGCAACATTTCCGTGCATATCATATAAGCCCCAAGGATTAGGTTTTTTGCTTCCCACCTTATGATATTTGTCTTTGCTGTTTTCCGCATACCATGCATATTCTTCCAAATGACTACTGTCGTCTCCGAAGCTAAAAGCAGTTTCCGTTCCGGCCCTACAGGCATATTCCCATTCCGCTTCTGTGGGTAAACGATAAAAACGCCCTGTCATAGCAGAGAGCCATTCGCAAAATTTAACTGCTGCTAGTTGAGTCATGCAAATCGCAGGATAATTATCGATTCCCATGCCAAAACTCATTTCGACATAGGGTGTGGAAGCACCTGATACTCCATCAACATCTATGTTTACTTCAGAATCTTCTGCAGTGGAAATTTGATTTCCATCCAACTCACGACTTACAAAAAGATTGTATAAGTCCCAAGTAATTTCAAACTGACCCATCCAAAATCCATCAACGGAAACCTGGTGTTGAGGCCCTTCGTCTCCAAAATGTCCCTGCTCAAATTTTGGACTTCCCATTGTAAAACTGCCAGAGGAGATAAACTGCATTGGTAATTTATAATCATTACCCTGAATTTGCTCGATATAGTTTTCTTGAGCTATAATTTCATTATTAAATAGGATTAAAGGTAAAAAGATAGCTGCTATATTAAAATATGGTTTCAAATGATTATATAATTAGTAAGTTAAATTCAAACCTCTAAATAGAAAAGATGTTTAACATAATATTAAAGAAAATAAATGATTTAAAGAAATTTATAAATACAACATTAATTAAATTCGTATACAAAATGATCTTTTTTGAGTACTTGAAGTAACTTATGCTATTTTATTAACTTATCAATAGATCTTTAATGTCATTGACATACTTCTTGCTTATTATATAATATCCCCCCGAATTCAAATAGACGATGTTTTTCTCAATTTTCGATATCTTTTCAAGATTAACAGCTACAGATTTACTGATTCGAGCAAATTTTGAGCTTGGCAAATCCAACAAAAAAGTTTTTAAATTTTTTCGGACTAAATACGATTTTGAATCCAGCTTAAGTTTTATATAATCCTTTTTCCCTTCTACTGATAAAATATTATCAATTAAAATTTTATGATTAGCTTTATCAGCACGTATAAATAAATATTTTGGAATACTCTCTTTTTTAATGGTTTCGTTGATTGGTAGTTTATTTTTTTTATTAAATCTATAAACTAGGAACAAAACAATGATAAAGAGAAGAATTACTGTCAACACAAGTATGACAATTGTATTCGATTTATTGTCTTTTACCAGCAAGCTATTAAAACTAAGTTCATTTCCTACCAGATCATAAAACTTAAAATCAGCATTATTAAAAAATGATTTGCTGTCAGTGTCATTTTTTAATGTAACCAGCATTTGTAACTCAAGGAGTTTTTTATAAGACCATTGATTTGAGATGTCAATCGAGTTGTTATTACTTTTCAGTAATATTGGACTTAATATTCCCCCTTGACCGTGTTTGTCTACAACAAAAAATGTAAACATATTTTCTTTCCTTAAATATTCTTTGGGAATTCTATAATTTCTTTTACAAGAAAAACAATCTGTTGATCCAACTAAAAATCCATTGACATAAAACCTATCAAAATCATCAATGCCTTTGTCAATAATCAAAATTAAACCTTCTTCTGGAATTGAGTCAAGCGGGATTGCTTTTCTAAAACAGAATAAACCATTAAGGTATTTATCATCATAAAGTGATTCAATTAAAATTGGAAAGTCGGTTTTAGACCACTCTTTATCAATATTCATGTTTGAAGTATATCGATTTAAGTCAATGTCTATAAAAGACAATAAATCAAGACCCTGAGTTGGTTTCCTTTGAAAATTACTTTGTAAGTTTTTATGAATAGTATGATCCCAGAATCCGTTTAAATAAATCTTCTCGAGTCCATTTTCTATATAAATATCTCCTTCAAAATTCCATTTAGGGGAATGAAATATGATAAGCAATGTGATTTTATTTGTTCCTTCTTTTAAAATATCATTGGGAATATTATGAGAATAGCCTTCAGTTCCTCTTATAATATTTTTATCAACAAATTGATCATTGATAAGTATCATTCCTTGATCATCAAATCCACTTTCTAAAATTATTTGAGTTTTTGCGTTTGGGTATTTTAAAGTAAATTCAGTTTGGAAAGAGAGTAAATTTGTTTTTAAATCATAATTAAGTTGAGGATAAATACCGGGAAGTTTAATTTTTCCCCGAGAATAATTTTGACCAATTTCATTGTAAAAAAGTAAATTATAATAATTCACGTTATCAAAATTCTTATCAATTTTATCAGCCTGAGAATATGAAATATTGTACAAAAATATATAGGCTAAGAATGTATTTAATATTTTTTTTTGTGACATCATTATCTATTATTGTAAATTTTTAAGAAAAAACTAAGGCAAATTTAAATTAAAAATCCATTTTGTATACAAAAAATATTGTTTTGTATGTGAAAACCATCAAATTCTATTTTTATGTTTTGTTCAACAATTTTTTTTTGTCATTTTTGATTTTAACTTATCTTGAAATAAATTTATACTAACTGATTCCAAGATTAACCAAAACACATGAAACCAAATGAAATCCAATTAACTAAACAAATAAAACAAATGAAATCTAATTTATTTTCACTTATTTCAAGCAAGCACATTTTTTTGTTTTTTGCCTTAGCTTTTAGCAAAATTTATGCCCAGCAAACTATTACCGGTTCCGTGGCTGACGAAACTGGCCCACTCCCTGGGGTTACTATTATCGAAAAAGGAACAAAAAATGGTACAACATCAGATTTTGATGGTAACTTTACCATTTCTGTTGCTGATCAAAATTCAATATTAGTATTATCTTATATAGGATTTATAACACAAGAAATTAATGCTAATTCTGATTCCTTTAATATAGTAATGACTTCGGGAGCAGATGAACTTCAAGAAGTTGTTGTTACTGGTTATGGTAGTCAAAGAAAAGCAACACTAACAGGTTCTGTAGCTTCTATTGGTGGCACAGCGCTTGAAAAATCTTCTTCGCCTAACTTAGGTACTGCTCTGGCAGGAAAAGTTGCAGGTGTTTTTATTGACGCTTCCAACGGTGCGCCAGGAGCAGATACTCCTGCTATACGTGTAAGAGGTACTAATACTTTTAATAATTCCTCGGCACTCGTAGTAATAGATGGTATACCTGACAGAGCTGGTGGTCTAGCCAGAATTAATCCAGCTGACATAGAAAGTATATCTGTACTTAAAGACGCCTCTGCAGCGATTTATGGAGCGAGAGCTGCAAACGGAGTAATTCTTGTTACTACTAAAACTGGTAAGAAAGGAGATGCTAAAGTGAAGATTACTTCAAACTATGGATGGCAAAACTTTACTGTATTACCCGATATGTTGAGAGGTGAAGAATATATGGATTTAGTAAATCTTTTGAATGTATATAAACTCCCAACAGCTGAGTGGCAGGCCGCCAACGCGGTCAGAGGACAGCCTTTTACAAGACCTAATGGAGAGGTTTTAAATCCTACATATAGTTCAGATAGAATACAAAATACAGCAGCTGGAAATGACTTATGGGCATATCCCAATACAGACTGGATGTCAGCAGTGACAAGGAAAAACGCTCCCACAACAAGACAAAACGTTCAAGTAACTGGTGGGGACGATAACGTTTCTTACTTAGCTTCAGCGGGCTATCTTAGACAAGATGTGAATTTTAACTTAGCACCCAAAGGCTTTACTCAGTACGATTTTCGCTTAAATTTGAACGCTAAAATCAATGATTTTATCGACCTTGACTTAGGCCTATACTCTCGTCAGGAAGATAATTACACAGCGACCGAGACGCCGGCTTTCGCTTTTAATGCAATACAACGACAATACCCTTGGTTTCCTGCTTATTGGCCTACAGGAGAGTTTGGACCCGATATTGAGAATGGAAATAACCCAGCAATTCGTGCTACTGATGAGCCAGGTTATAGAGACAGCAATACAAATTTTGTGCAAAGTAATATTGGTATAAATTTTAAAGTTCCAGGTATTGAAGGACTTTTGCTTCGTGGAAACGTAGCTTATGACAAAATGAATTTTGACCTAAAAGTATGGCAACGCCCATGGGAATTATATACTTGGGATGGAGTAAATAGGGATTCATCTGGATTAACGGCTGCACAAAGAGGACCTGGTGATCCAAGCTTACAACAAGATCACACCACGAGAACCGATATTACAGCTATATTTAACGCATCTTATGAGAAAGATTTTGGAGATAATTATTTCAAAATTTTGGGAGGTATTACTCGTGAAGAGACAGATATAAGTTTCATGAGAGCGTTTAAGCGTTTTTTCTTATCTAATGATTTGGACCAATTAAGTTTTGGAGGACAAGACGGACAATATAGTCAAGGTACAGGAAGTCAAATTGCTCGTATTCATTATTATGGCCGTTTAAACTATAACTATAAAGAAAAATATCTTATAGAAGGAGTTGTTACTTATGATGGTTCATACACATTTCCAGAAGCAACTCGTTATGGAGTCTTTCCGGGAGTATCAGCGGGTTGGGTTCTATCCCAAGAAAGTTTCTTCGATTCTATTGGATTCTTGGATTATGCAAAACTTAGAGGATCTTGGGGGCAATTAGGTAATGACAATGTTGCTCCGTTCCAATTTTTAGCCTCATACGGCTTCTCTGCAACTAGTTTGGGGGATGTTGTGACAACAGCTTATGAAACTAAAGTTCCAAATCCAAACATTACATGGGAAACGCAAACCTCAGCAAATATTGGAATTGATTTAAAAGCCTTGAATAATAGACTCTCTTTAGGTTTTGAATATTTTAGAAATCTAAGGGAAGATATCTTAACCTTGCCTAACAAAACACTTCCTGCATATAGTGGTATTATACCACCAGCTCAAAATATAGGCGAGTTTGAAAACAAAGGAATTGAAATTACAGCTGGATTTAATGGTGAAACTAATTCAGGCTTTACATATAATTTCCTCTTTAATGTTAGTGATTCAAACAATAAATTATTATTTGTTGACGAGCCAGATTTAGCAGACCGTCCATGGCAAAGAGAAACTGGAGGTGAAATTGGAAGACCTCTTCGTTATGAATTTACCGGAGTTTTTCGTTCTCAGGCGGATATTGATGCTGAAACATTAGACTACAGCGCTATCGCACCTCTTCTTCGTCCTGGAGATGCGAGAGTTGCTGATATTAATGGGGATGGTAAAATAACCCCTGCTGATAAAACACGCGTTGGAGGAAGTACATTTGCTGATACCCAGTTTGGATTCAACACAGCTATGACTTATAAAAACTTTGATTTCAATATGTACTGGAATGGAGCTTTAGGTGGTTATAGTGTTTATGAGTGGGAATTTATGTCAGGAACTCTTGCCAATGTCCAGCGTGATATTAGAGATCGTGCCTGGTCAATAGATAATCCAGATGCACCATTCCCTCGATTAGCAGACCGTGGTGATCAGTGGTATTCTGGCCAAACTGACTACGCTTTAATTACCCGTGACTTTTTCCGTCTCAAAACGTTGGAATTAGGATATAATTTTGATGACTCAATAACTAGTAAAATAAAAGCTGATAGCATTAGACTATCTGTCACAGGTACTAACCTTATCACAATAACTGACTTCCCATTTGATCCTGAAATTGTTCAGAATGGATTAAATGTTTCGAATACTAGAGCTGCGAGTGGAGGAAATGTAAGTAATGGTGGATCATATCCATTACTTACATCAATAATAACCGGAATACAAATAACCTTTTAATTAAATATATAAACATGAGAAAAATGAGGAAGACTATAATTAAATGCGCTGTTGGATTTATGTTTGTTTCGGCATTAATAAGTTGCCAAGATGATTTTTTAAGTACAACACCATTAAGCGAAATTGCTGAATCTAACGTTTGGTCATCAGCCAAACTTGCTGAGGCAGCAGTTCTAGACCTTTACCAAGCAACTTGGGCAGGTACACTAACCAGAGAGGAAACTACAGACGCTTTCACTGATCAAGCAGTATTTACTCATCCGGGACGTGGTGTAGATGGCTATACTGAAGGAAAAATGAATCCTGCAGGCGGCTACATGGATATGCAATGGATGAGTTGGACCCAACTTTATCCATTCATAAGAAGTGCTAACATAGCAATTCAAAAACTAACCACTAACGAAGGTGGTCTTGATGCTGGATTGTCTAAAAGATTACTAGGTGAAGCTTACTTTATGAGAGGTTATCTTTTTAGTCAACTAATGAGACAATACGGAGGTGTTGTCCTTTTGACTGAACCACTTACTTTAGAAAGTGAGTCTTCAAATCCTCGGTCAAGTTTCCAAGATACCGTAAATCAAATAGTTTCTGACTTAGATCAAGCTATTTCATTATTGGCAGATGCACCACAGAGTAAAGCAAGAGCTCATGCATTAACAGCCCATGCATTAAAATCTCGAGTACTAACTCATGCAGCAAGTGATTTACATGATAGCACAAAAAATAGTGGAGTTTCAACAATAGCTTCCTACGGAAACAAAGAACTTATATCTTATACAAGTGGTTCTAGCGAGGCTCGTTGGCAAGCAGCTAAGTCTGCTTCTAAGCTATTATTGGATGCTACAACAGGATATAAACTTGATTATTCTTCGCCAGCTTCATTCGAAGAAGCTAAACAGAATTATGAAGATATTTGGTTGCAAGGCGACAAAAATCAAGATTTTATTTGGGGAAGAATGATAGAAGGATTCGGTTATGGGTCTAGAACTTATCCAGGTGGAGACGGATGGTCTCAAGGACCAGGGATGGTTGCACTTTATCATGGACCAAACGGTTATCACGAATGGGCCGGAACTACCCCAACTGAAGCGCTAGCAAGTAAATATTCTATGCGCGATGGTTCAGCATTTGATTGGAACAATTCTGATCACGCTGCGGATCCTTACGGTAATCGTGAAGCTCGTTTTTATTCTACATTACTATTTGATGGAGCACCTTGGAAAGTGAGAACAAGCGACGTAACCAAGTTTGACAATTTTAATGAAATTCAAACGGGTTACTACACGTTTACAGATGGAACAATTGTAAATGGTGTAGATACACGTCAAGGGCCTATTGAAGACTGGAATGGATCAAGAACCGGTTACTATTTCAAAAAATTCTCAGATCCTTACCTGCCTGCTTCGTGGCCAAATAACCTTCAAAAAGTTGATGCTCCATACATACGCTATACTGAAGTTTTACTTAATTATGTAGAAGCAAATATTAATCTTGGAGATGAAGCTGAAGCTAAAGCATGGTTAAATAAACTTCGATATAGAAATGGTTTGCCTGATGTAACAGAATCTGGTACTGCTTTATTAGAGCTTTACAAAAGAGAGCGAGATAAAGAACTTGTAAATGAAGATGCTCGATTATTTGATATGAAACGCTGGTTAGAGGGACCATATTCCCTTGACAAACAGGTCCAACAAACATTGATTCAAGCTACTCAAAAAGCTGGTAGCTCTATGACACCAGCAAACTATAAAAAGAGTGAAGCTGACTTTGACTACACTTACAGGCCAACAGATATAGTATTTGAAAATAGAGTTTGGAGAGATTATGTATATTTTATGCCGATCCCTCAAAATGAAATTGATCGTGACCCTTCATTAATTCAGAATCCTGGATATTAATTTATAACAACGATTTTAATAAAAAAACCTCACAAATTTGTGGGGTTTTTTTATTTTTAAAAAAAATAATGATGAGGATAATTGTATTATGGATTCTTTTAATTTTTATTAGTGCATGTAAACCTGAAACAAAACAGTTTACGAAACTAAGCCCAAATGAAACAAAGATTGACTTTGTCAATAAACTCTACGAAACCAATACAAGAAACTACTTTACCTATCCTTATATGTACTTAGGTGGGGGTGTTGCCGCTGGAGACTTTAACAACGATGGTCTTGAGGATTTGTTTTTTACAGGGAATATGGTACCCAATAAGCTTTATCTGAATGAAGGGGATTTTAAATTTAAGGACATAAGTGAAACAGCAGGTATTCAAGGCGATGATCGGTGGTATTCAGGGGTTAGTCTCATCGATATTAATAAAGATGGTTTTTTGGATATTTATATAGCAGTAGGGGGTGAAAATGAACCCAACAACAACGTCCTTTACATAAACAATCAAGACAATACTTTTAGCGAAAAAGCAGAAGCTTACGGAATCGATGATGATGGATACAGTATGCATTCCACTTTTTTTGATTATGACAAAGACGGTGATTTAGATTTGTATGTAGCGAACTATCCTCCTACCAGTTTTACAGCCCCAGTAGATTATTATAAATATATGATTGATAATCACGAAGATAGGGATTCAGATCACCTTTATCGTAATGATGGTGATCGTTTTGTGGATGTTACTAAAAAATCTGGGATTAGTAATTTTGGCTTGAGCCTCGGCGTTGTAGCTTCAGATTTTAACAATGACGGCAATCCTGACCTCTACATTTCTAATGATTTTAATGCCCCCGATTTTATGTATTTAAACAATGGAGATGGAACTTTTACCGATGAAATCCTAAAATCACTGCAGCAAACCTCATTTTTTGGAATGGGAGTTGACGCTGCTGATTTTAATAATGACGGTTGGGTCGATATTTTTCAGTTAGACATGAATGCTGCAGACAATTTTAGATCTAAGGCTAATATGTCTTCCATGAATCCTAAAGTATTTTATCAATCTGTTGCACTTGGACTACATCATCAATATATGCAAAATTCGTTGCAACTGAATCAAGGAAATCTCAACGATTCGTACCCAACCTTCAGTAATATTGCACGTTGGAGTGGTGTTTCTTCTACCGATTGGAGTTGGGGTGGATTATTTGCTGATTTTGATAATGATGGATGGAAAGATTTATACGTTACTAATGGAATCCGAAGAGATGTAAATAATAAAGACTTTTACAATGAACACCGAGCGTTTTTTAATAAAATGGAAAACGATCCAAACTATAAAAATAAGGAAGAGGAAGTAAAGTTATTGTCTTATTTAGAAAAAATGCCTTCTGAAAAACTTTCAAATTATTTATTCCAGAACCAGAAAGAAAATGGCTTTAAAAATAAAAATATAGAATGGGGCTTAGATGAAAAAACATTCTCTAATGGAGTTGTTTACAGTGACCTAGACAATGATGGAGATCTTGATTTAGTAGTAAACAACCTTGAAGACTTTGCCAGTATATATCGAAATAATACTTCCAATTCAAATTATATAGGGTTTACGCTAGAGGGAAAGGATCAACAAATCCCTATAGGAACTAGAATACATTTAAAAGCCTCAGGAAAATATCAAATGCAAGAGCTCAACCTAAGCAGAGGCTATCTTTCATCTGTTTCGCCGAGAGTACACTTTGGCCTTGGAGCTGCTCTAGAAATTGAGGAAGTTATTGTAGAATGGCCAGATGGAAACCGAACCAAACTAGAAGATCTAACGGTCAATTCCTATAATGCAGTTGCCTATAAAGAGGATTCGTCAAATACGTTGAACGAAAAGAATCAATTTTCTGAGGTAAAACGATTTGAAACCGTGGTTCAAAAAGATGCTTTTGTACATCGAGAAAATCCATATGATGATTTTAAAGAAGAAGTATTACTTCCCCATAAAAACTCAACTCTAGGACCTGCACTAGCTGTAGGAGATTTAAACAATGATGGCAGAGAAGATTATATAGTTGGAGGAGCCATTGCCCAAGCAGCAGAAATTTATATTCAGAAAGTTAATGGGTCATTTCAAAAAGTCAACGTTCCCATCTTTGAAAAGGATAAATTTTATGAAGATTTAGGAATTCAATTTTTAGATGCTGATAATGACGGAGATTTGGACATTTATATTGCAAGTGGAGGAAATGAGTTTAACGAAGGTTCTCAAGGGTACGAAGATCGTTTTTATGAAAATAAAGGAAACCTTGTTTTTGAACGAAATATTTCTGCCATACCCGATACCCGAATTAGTGGACTTGAGGTTTCTGTCAATGATTTTGACCAGGATGGAGACTTAGATCTCTTTGTAGGAGGCAGACTAAGTCCAAAAAAATATCCCTATCCTTCAAGTTCAAGGATTCTAGAAAATAGAAGTACTTCGGGAAGCATTCAATTTGTTGATGTGACCGAAGAAAAGAATCCAGCTCTCACCAACATAGGATTGGTAACAACTTCAAAATGGGTAGATCTAGACGGGGACTCTTGGGAAGATTTAGTAGTAGCAGGAGAATGGATGTCCATTCGCTTCTTCAAAAACAATGAAGGAAAAACATTCCAAGAGGTAACCCAAGAGGTGTACTTACCGGAACAACGCGGTTGGTGGTATGATATTGAAAAAGGGGATTTTGATAACGATGGTGATATGGACCTTATTGTTGGTAATCTTGGTTTAAACTACAAATACCAAGCTTCAAAAGAAAAACCTTTTCGAGTTTATTTAAATGATTTTGACAAGAATGCAACCTACGATATCGTTTTGAGTTATAAATCAGACGATACAGAGTATCCTGTAAGAGGACGTCAATGCTCCTCAGAACAGATGCCTGCAATTAAAGAGAAATTCAAGAATTACAACAGTTTTGCAAGTGCTTCGCTAGAAGAAATATACTCGGATCGAATGCTTGAAGAGTCTTTAAAATATGAAATCACCTCCTTCGCAAGCGTTTATTTGCAAAATAACTATGGAAAATTTATTGCCAAACCACTCCCCTATCAGGCTCAATTTTCAAACATTAATGCCATGGTTGTAGAAGATATCGACCGAGATGGGTATCTCGATGTTGTACTTGGGGGAAATCTTTATAACGCCGAAGTTGAAACCCCCAGAAATGATGCCAGCTACGGCCTTTGGCTTAAAGGAGATGGAGCAAATGGGTTTCGTGCACAAGCGCCAAGAGAGACAGGTTTAGTAGTTCGTGGGGATATCCGAAATATGAAACCGATAAAAGTAGGGGGGCAAACACATTTACTAGTAGCCAAAAACAATCAAGCCTTACAACAAATTAGAATCAACTAATGCGTTTTCTACTAGCCATCCTTTCATTTGTTTTGTTGACGGGTTGTATGAATCAAAAATCGCGTCAATTTAAAGAGTATTTAAAGGGAGATTGGAGAATTGAAAATCCTATCCTTCAGTCTTTTATTCGATTTGAAGAAAATGGGAAAACAAAATACTATTTAAATCAATTCAGTTATCGGTTAGATAGTCTTGCTGAAACAGGTAGGTGGAGCTTAGATGAAATTCGAAAAGGAATTGAAACGGATACTTTTTTTGTGACTATTGATAAGCAGCCTCAAAAGACAGTTTTTCAATTTGTACCCGTCAATAAAGACAGAATCAAAGTAATTGACAAAAAAGGGCAAACTTTTTTTACCCGTATTCAAAGATCTAATTTTACAACTGATTGAAAACATTGCCAAAGGTGTCAAAGGTGAAATAATACGTGAATTTTTTGGTTTCACCACTAGTGTTGAGTTTCGTAAACTCTAGGATAGCAATCTGATTCTTTTCGTCGGGGAGCAAAGTGATATGAAAGGGATCAAAACTATCAAAATCTCTACTTTTAAGCACTGATTTTAAAAGAATTTGCATCAGAGCTCGGTTGACCCGTTGTTGTTCCATTTGAACATCTAAATTATTGTCAACTGGAATTTCGTATTGATCACCATTCGCTTTTTGCCACGAAAAAATAAAGTTTTTAGGAGCCATAGTGACCTGCTGAGAAAATAAAAAAATAGAATTGAACAGCATAGCCAAGAGCAAAAGAAAACAAAGTTTACAGGATTTATTTACCATCGAAGAAATTTGCCTAAATTTAAAAAAAATATGCAATCTATTGTTGTATATAAATGATAAGGGATTCGTGATGAGAAAGAAATTACTACCATTGTATTTATTATCTTATTTTTTTCTTTTAATAGGCTGCTCTGTAGAAGAAGATGAGAAACAAGCTCCCAGTTACCGATTGAAAACGGAGATCTGGCCAAGCGACCAAAATGGTAAAATCATACCTAGCCAAGGAAATTACAGTCCGTTTACTGTTAAAACAATCTATGCACGTCCTGAGCCAGGCTGGGTTTTTGATCGTTGGGAAGGCGCCCTAAGTGGAACAGACAACCCCTCCGCGATTTCTTTTTATGACGATCTTGCTATCCGAGCAGTATTCATAAAAGATACTTTTAAAGTTAGAACTATTGCAGGGGGTAAAGGAAAAGGAAACCAGCTAAATCAACTTTACTATCCTACAGGAATTGCTCTAGATCCCTCTGGAGATTTGTATGTGAGTGATATGTACAACCATCGAATTCAAAAATGGAAACCCGGAGCGACAGTTGGAATTACCGCAGCTGGAGGAAATGGCTTTGGCTATGGTCCTACTCAACTTGAGGAGCCTGGAAAAATTGATATTGACAGCCAGGGAAGTCTTTTTATTGCTGATACGGGGAACAACAGAATCCAAAAATGGGAATATGGAGGGTTAACAGGAACCACCGTAGCAGGCGGCAAAGGTATGGGGAATGGACTCAACCAATTGAATAAACCTTTTGGTATTGCAGTAGATAATACTGGAGCAATTTACATCTCTGAGTTGGGAAATCACAGAGTGACCAAATGGACTGCTGGAGCATCAACAGGCGAACTCGTAGCAGGAGGAAACGGAGAGGGGAATGATCCCAATCAACTTGCCATTCCCATGGGAATTGCTGTAAACAATAAAGGAGATGTTTTTGTAGCTGACACTTACAATCACCGGATTCAACTTTGGGAAAAGGGAGCTAGCAAAGGAAGAACGTTACTCTCTGGAAAAGATTTTACTTCTGGATCGCAAATCAATTATTTTAGCGGGATCAGTATTGTTAACGATTCTTTTCTTTACATTACTGATTATCATCAAAAAAGGATTGTTAGATATGATCTTAAAACAGATACTTTTAAAATCATTTCAACGAATGACACCCTTGAAAATGAAGAAGATAAACTATCGCAACCTTATCAAACAGCTATTAATATTGTGGGGGATCTAATCATTGCTGATGCTAAAAATAATCGCATTCAAAAAAGAAAAATTGAAGTGAATGAATGATGTATTTCGTGGAAAATTAGAATTTAACTACTACAAATCAGTTTCCGTTTTTTTATTTCTCGTCTTAATGTTAAGTGTATTTTTTTCTTGCTCAAGTGATCTTAAATTGAATCAAAATAATTTAAACCTAGAATCAAGTGCCTACCTAACACAACATGCTAAAAATCCTATTTTTTGGCAACGTTGGAATGACAATCTTTATAGCGAATACAACAAAGAAGAGAAGTTACTGGTAGTCAGTATTGGCTATTCCAGTTGCCATTGGTGCCATGTAATGGAAAAAGAAACTTTTGAAGACAAGGAGGTCGCTGACTATATGAACCAAAATTTTATCAATATCAAAGTAGACCGAGAGGAAAACCCTGAAATTGACACTATTTATATGACCGCTACACAGATGATGACAGGTAGCGGTGGATGGCCTTTAAACGTAGTTTGCTTACCCAATGGGAGACCTGTTTACGGAGGAACCTACCACACAAAAGAACAGTGGCTTGAAGTTTTGGGGAAAATTCAAAAACTTTACACAAACGATAAAGAACAACTTTATGACTTTGCTGAAAAAGTAGAAAAAGGGATCCAAGAGGTTAATCGCTTTGAATACATTGAGGAGATTGAAGCTTTTGAAACCGAAATGCTTCAAAGTGAAATGGCGCTGTGGTCAAGTAATTGGGATACGCTAAACGGTGGCGAGCAACAAAATCAAAAGTTTATTACCCCAGTAAAATTCAATTACATCCAACAATATCAGCATCTCACTCAAAATAAAAAAATCGGAAACTATCTTCAAACCACTCTTGAAAACATAGCCACAAGTGGAATAATAGACCATTTGGAAGGAGGATTTTATCGTTATACGGTAGACCCAGAATGGAAAATTCCTCACTTTGAAAAAATGCTTTATGACAATGCGCAGCTTTTAACACTCTATTCAAATGCATACAAAGAATTTAAGAAGCCACTTTTTAAATCCACGGTCTATGAGACATTTGACTTCTTACAAAAACGAATGAAGAATAACAGAGGAGCTTATTTCTCCGCCATTGATGCTGATAATGAAGAGGGAGAAGGTCGTTTTTACGTCTTTGATGTGGAAGAGATTAAAAAGGTAGCCGGTAAAGATCTCGACTTACTTCTTAGGTACTATCAAATTGATTTGGATAAACCCTTTGAAAACACTCATTACCATCTAAGAAAAATAAATGACGAAAAGGAATTGATTAGAAACTTCAATATCAACGAGGAGGAACTTTCTGATAAAAAATCAAATTGGGAAGCTCAATTTGAAGCACTCAAAAGTGAAAGAGAGTTTCCGTTAATCGACACAAAGATAATTACCTCCTGGAATGCTCAGATGATCTCTGGATTACTTAGTGCTTATGAAGCTTTTCAAAACGATGCCTTTCTTGATCAGGCGGTAGAAACTTTTGATTTTATTCAACAAAATCTGATGGTAAGTGGTAAACTAAAGCATACATATCAAGTCGGTCAAGCAAAAATAGAGGCAAATCTTGAAGATTACGCCTTTACCGTTAGAGCATCACTTGAATTGTATAAGAATACTGGAAACATGAGCTATTTAGAAAAAGCAGACCAGCTTAACAAAATTGCAATTAAAAACTTTGAAACGAGTGAAAATCCTTTTTACACCTTTACTGAAGATCCCGTCTTGTTTTCTCAAATCATTTCCGTGGACGACAATGTCATCCCTTCAGCCAACGCAATAATGGCTGAAAATCTATGGGAATTGGGTCAACTTTATGAAAACAAAGACTATGTTGAAAAAGCAAAAAATATGCTAGATGCTGTAGTTCGTTTCTTCGAAGGGGGAAGAGGGAAAGATTATAGCCAGTGGGCACATTTGTTAGCAAAGGAAGCTTTTTCTTATAAAGAAGTAGTTATCGTTGGACGTGAAGCCCAAGAAATAAATAAACAACTTCAGCAAAATTATCTACCCAATGTGCTTTTCCAACAAAGCGAGAAGGAAAGCAAACTACCTCTTCTAGCCGATCGCTTTTTTGAAAACGAAACATTGATTTATGTATGTGAAAATAAGGTGTGTTTACGCCCCTCAAAAACGATTATCGAAGCTATTAAACAAATAAAGGAATAATAGAGCAATGATCCACTTTCGATCTAAATGCCTAAATTAAATTTGAAAGAGAAGGAAGAAGGGAATTTCCGAATTGATTTGTTTTAAATTCTACTTTTCAATTATGCTGAAAAAATTTTCACTGAAAATTTTAGCCAAGATAGTCTTTGACAAGCCGAGTCCCTTGGTTTTTTGATTTCTGACAAGCATCGAATCTCTCTTAACTAAATATTTGAATAAACGCTGGTAATCCTTGTCTAACCTTTCAAGCTCCTCTTTCAGGTCTTCTTGACTTAATCTTGATGAAGGGGTAGCATTGCCATAATCTGTACCAAATAAAATTCGATCCTGATAGCGTTCAAAAAACGCACTTACTTTTTTAGAATCTTGCATTGCCAAATCACCGAAACGCGCACCAAGTTCTACACTTAAATTCGGATAGTTCTCCAGGCGAACTGCAACTTTCGAAATGTCATTTGCCATACTCGCAATGTGAGCAGCAATAATCTCTAGGTTTGGGTTGTTTTGAACCCACTCATCTCGAGCTTCGATAATCTCTTCATAAGAGGGTACTTCAGGAAAATTATAAGCGTGATATTGTGGATTGTTTTTATAATAATTATAATGGGGATTGTTTGGATCGTTTAATGGACGCCATGCCTGTTCTGGATCTCCAATATGGGCTAGAACAGGAATTTTATTTTCAACTAAAAAATCCCATATAGGATTCAACCTGGCATCATTAATCATCAAATACTTTCCAGCTGAATCTTGTGTGACCATTCCAAAGTTTTTCCACACTTTAACCAATGTGGCACCATTCAAGATATCCTTTTTTAGTTGGGCAATCGTATTTTCAATATAATCAGGATCTTCAATGCCAAAAGCAGTAAATGTGGTACACAAGAAAAAGTAGTCGGGAAATTCTTTATAATGTTCTAAATAGTTGTTAAAATTTCTTACTGGCCCATCTTCTCCTTTTAATGCCACATCCACTAAAACTGTCTTCATATTCCATTTGTTAAAAAATTCTGGAAGATAGGCTCTAGAATATTTATAATGAGAATGAATATCAATTTTGGGTAATTGCTCAAAAGTTTTGTAGGAAATAAAATCTGATTGATTGCATCCCAAAAAAATAAGAAAAAATAAAATACCCACTAGTTTAGGAATATAATTATAAGGAAGTTTTGATCTCATGAACTGAAAATTAAATTTATTTAAGTTTAGTCTTTATTTATATATTTTAATAGAGGTTTATTTACTGATAGAATATTAAAGATAGTGATCAAAACTAAAAGCGTAACTTTAATAAGAAATTTTTGGCTAAATTTATTTATGCTTTCATTATTTCGTAAGGGACAAGTTTTCTCTGTTCTAATTCTTTATTTACTCTCGGGATGCAATTCTTTCAGCTCAGAATTTATTGAAATTGAACCTCTAGGGGCACATCCTAACGGAACTGTTTATATTGGCATGGAAAGTTGTAAGGAATGTCATTTAGAAATTGTTAATTCGCATATCAGTACCTCACATTGGTTAACTTCATCCAAGCTTGTAATACAAAATTTTGCCCCTATTACGGTAGCTAAGAATACCTCTTTCATTCTTGATGACAAAACTAAAATAGCTTTTACCGCTGTCAATGATAGTATTTATCAACAAGCCTACAGACCTTCTTACAGTTCTCCCATTTTTAGCAAATCGTTAGATCTAGCAATTGGTTCAGGTACTAAAATCGGATATTCTTTTTTGACCTGGGAAAAAAATTTTTTATATCAATTGCAAGGGTCCTTTTATAAACCGAATTTAAATTGGATCAACAGTCCTGGATACCCTTCAAGGTTTCAAGCCTTAAGACCAATTTTTCCCAGATGTTTGGAGTGCCACACTACCTTTAGTCAAAGCGAAAACTGGGAAAGTCCTGTTATCAACAATAGATACAATAAAAACAATATTGTGTTTGGTATTGATTGTCAAAGATGCCATGGACCTGTTCTAGATCATGTAAAATACCATCGAAAAAATCCAAATGACAAGGAACCTAAGAACATTTTAAAGTTTACTGATTTAACCCAACAACAACGATTAGATCTTTGCGCTTTATGCCACTCTGGTGTAAGAAGCAATAGAAGTCAACCTGCTTTTTCATTTGTTGTTGGAGATTTATTGGATGATTATTTGTCTCCTCAAGGGGAAGAAGAACCCGATGTTCACTCGAACCAAGTTGGAATGTTGTTAAGGAGTAAATGCTTTATAGAATCTGAAAAAATGGACTGTAGTACTTGCCATGACCCACACTCAAATGAAAAAAATAATTTGGTGAAATTCAACAACCGCTGTATTGAATGTCATCAAAATTTGGAACATGTTACATTTAAATCAGATCAAAATTCTGATTGTGTTAAATGCCATATGCCTTATCAAGAGAGTAAGATTATGAAAATTCAAATTAATCCTGATAGCATAAGATCAGTTATGGTTCGCACACATAAGATTGATATTTATTGAATTTTTAACTTTTGAATACCGTGATGTTCTCTTGAATGTGAGGGTATTCATTTATCGTTTAAAAAGGAATTACTTAAAAGTACCCTTCGGGTAGTAATTGAGTTTAGAGATTAAGCAATCACCCCCGACCCCAACAATTCTGTTCCTTCATACCAAGCCACAAACTGCCCGGGGGTAATTGCGGATTGGTGTTCTTCAAAAGTAATGTAGAGTCCATCTTTTGTTTGAAAAAGGGTTGCTTTTTGTAAAGGTTGGCGATAGCGAATACGGGCAGAGACTTTCAGGCTGTCACCAATTTCAAGAGTCAAATCGGTTCGGATCCAGTGGATTTCCTCTGAGGCTACTTTTAGGGTATCTCGATACAAACCGGGATGGGACTTGCCTTCACCCACATAGATCAGGTTTCCCTCTACATCTGTATCAATGACAAATAAAGGCTCTTCAAATCCTCCAATTCCCAAACCTTTGCGCTGTCCTATGGTGTAAAAATGGGCCCCTTGATGTTCGCCAATCAAAATACCGTCACTTATCTCGTACTGGTGTTTTTCTGCTTTTTGATCTAGGGTTTGTTTTGCTACATTCTGATTTTCATAGGCAGAAAGTGTTTCTGGAATTTTAATGATCTGTCCCGCTTTAGGCTTGAGTTGCTGTTGTAAAAAGTCAGGTAAACTTACTTTACCGATAAAGCACAAACCTTGCGAATCTTTTTTGTTCGCCGTAACTAAATTTTGAGTTGTTGCAATTTCTCTTACCTCAGCTTTTTTAAGATGTCCAATGGGAAAGAGGACTTTGCTCAGTTGCGCTTGACTCAATTGACACAAAAAGTAAGACTGATCCTTGTTGTTGTCTTTACCAGCGAGGAGTCGATAAACCGTTTCCTCATCTTTATTTTGAAAAGCCTCTTTTTGACAATAGTGCCCTGTAGCGACATAATCAGCTCCCAGCGAAAGAGCGATATCCAAAAACACATCAAACTTGATCTCACGGTTACACAACACATCGGGATTAGGGGTGCGTCCTTGGGCGTATTCATTAAACATATAGTCCACGATACGCTCTTTGTACTCCTTGCTCAAATCCACTATTTGAAAAGGAATCCCTAGTTTTTCTGCAACTAACATAGCGTCGTTGCTGTCTTCCAGCCAGGGACATTCGTTGGATAGGGTTACCGATTCATCGTGCCAGTTTTTCATAAACAAACCAATTACCTCATAGCCCTCTTTTTTTAAAAGATAAGCCGCCACACTGGAGTCCACTCCACCAGAAAGTCCAATGACAATCCGTTTTTTCATACCACAAAGATAGTTAGGATCTTAGAATTACTTGCCTCGCTTCTTTTTCTGTTTTTCGGCTTCTTCCATAGCCTTTTGCAAACGCGCAGAGAAGCCTCCCGATTTTTTAGGCTTCTTTTTATTTTCTTCAATCTTGGCGTGGATCTTCGAATCGTTTATAATGTAATTCTTTATGATCAACATCAAGAAAATGGTCAAGAGGTTGGAAACAAAATAATACAAACTCAATCCACTGGCGTAATTGTTAAAGAAAAACAACATCATCAAGGGCATCAGGTACATGATGATTTTCATATTGGGCATTCCCGGTTGCTGTGGCATGGGTTGCTGCCCTGTGGTCATTTTGGTGTAAAAGAAAATTGCTATTGAAGCCAAAATGGGGAATAAACTTACGTGGTCTCCGTAAAACGGAATACTAAACCCTAATTCCAAAATCGAATCGTAAGAAGAGAGGTCGTCCGCCCAAAGGAAACTCTTGTCTCTTAAAACAAAAGCGACAGGGAAAAATGAAAATAATGCATAAAATATTGGCAGTTGAATCAAGGCAGGCACACAACCCGACATCGGATTGGCACCGGCACGGGAATACAAACTCATGGTTTCTTGCTGGCGTTTTACCGCATCGTCCTTGTACTTGGCCGTGATAGCCTCAACGTCTGGACGTAAAACTTTCATTTTGATTTGAGAAACATACGATTTATACGTAACAGGAGACATGGCCAATCGCACGATAATGGTCATCACAATAATGGCAATCCCATACGAAAGGAACGAAGACAAAAAGCCAAACAGTGGCAAAAAAAGTACTCGGTTGATCCATCCAAAGATACCCCAGCCCATGGGAATAGAAGCTTCTAAATCCCCTTCCAGGTCTTGCAAAGTCTTATAATCCGTAGGCCCGTAATAAAACTCAAATTGAGTATTGATATTTCCCGATTGTACGGGCAAGGCATAGGTGGTTTCAAACCGCTTGGTAAATTTTTCTTCTAGCCCTTCCTCACTGGACAAATCTTTAGATTTTAAATCTACTGTGGCAATGGGGGAATCGGGTATAAGAATTGCGCTGAAAAAGTGTTGGCGATAGGAAATCCAACGAATCCCTTCTCGCGTTTCTTGATCCTCCCCACTCAGGGATAAATAATCTACTCGGTCCTCTTCATATCCAAAAGTGTATTCTGTATAACGGTTTTCGTAATCCATACTTCTGGAGTTTCGATAGACATCGGTGGTCCAGCTCACTTTTGGCGGCTGATTTCCGTCCAAAAGACCTTCCATTCCCACCGTTTTAAAGTTCACCGTAAATAAATAGCCTGTCTTGGGAAATACGTATTTGTATGCGACATATTGGGTTTCCGATAGAGCAGCTCGCATCGAAACAACAAACTCCTCATCACGTTCTATAAGGGATGGGGTAAAATAAAAATCTTTAGTATTGAGGATGCGTCCGTCTTTGGTATTTAAAGTAATAGCAAAATCCATATTCCCGTTTTGCACCATCTGGATGGGTAAGTCTTCGTAATTTTCAAATTCTTGAAGGGTCAGTTTGTGAATTCCTCCTCCTTGGGCTTGCAATTCCAAAGTCAAATTTTCTGTGGTAAAAACCGTATTCGGCAAGTTGTTGGGAACAAACAAATTCCCTAAATCTCCATAGGCAACCACTTTTTGCTGCTGCTGAAGGGAGTCTTGCACGGCCTGTGATACAGGAGGAGTGGTGACTTGCTGCTCTGTAGTGGTCTTTTCCTCTGTGGGAACTTCTTCTGGACCGTTTCGATACAACATCCACGTCAGGATCAAGGCAATCAAAATAAATCCTGTAAACTGATAGGGATCAAACTTTTTTTCTTCCATTTTACGGGAATTTAAGGAGTTAATTTTTTAGTTAGGCTTGCTTGGACAAAACCTTTAAATAAGGGATGTGGATTGGAGACTGTGCTTTTGTATTCAGGGTGAAACTGAACGCCTACAAACCAAGGATGTTTTTTGTACTCTATAATTTCGACTAAATCAGTTTCTGGATTTTTCCCAGCAATAATGAAGTCGGTATCAAAAATTTGATCCAAGTAATCGTTATTGAATTCATACCGATGGCGGTGCCGTTCTGAAATCGAAGTCGAAGGGTAGATTTCGGAAGTTTTTGTTCCGGGTTGAATCTTACAATCCCAAGCACCTAAACGCATCGTACCCCCCTTTTTAAGCACACTTTTTTGAGATTCCATTAAATCGATTACTGGAAATTTACAATCTGGATCCATCTCAGTAGAATTGGCATCTATAAGCCCCGCATGATTCCGGGCGTATTCGATCACTGCCATTTGCATCCCCAAACAAATCCCTAAAAAGGGAAGATTGTGTTTTCGTGCATATTCTATGGCGGTTATTTTTCCTTCGATTCCTCGTTCTCCAAAGCCGGGAGCAACAAGTACTCCGTCTAATTCACCAAACACTTCATCGACATTACCCAAATCGATCTCCTCAGAATGCAAACTCACCACTTCTACGTCCGTTTCTTGGTAAGCACCGGCGTGAATCAAAGATTCTAAAATTGATTTGTAGGAGTCTTGAAGCTCGACATATTTTCCTACCAAGCCTATTTTTATTTGATGCTTTGGATTTTTAAACCGCTTTAAAAAAGCATTCCAAGCTTCCAATTGATGGGATTGCTTGGGCTGCAACTGGAGTTTATCCAGCACCACGCGGTCCAATCCTTCTTCCAACATTTTTAGAGGAACATCATAAATCGTATTCACGTCTATGGATTGAATAATTGCCTCGCGTTTTACATTGCAAAACAAAGCCAGCTTTTCTCGTAAATCTTCTGTCAATTCGTGTTCTGTTCGACAGACGATGATATCTGCAGAAATACCACTCTCCATAAGTGTTTTAACAGAATGTTGGGTAGGTTTGGTTTTGAGTTCCCCCGCTGCAGCCAAAAAGGGAATTAAGGTAAGATGAATCACCACTGCGTTTTCTCTACCTAGGTCCCAAATCAACTGACGTACCGATTCGATATAGGGCAAGGACTCTATGTCCCCTACTGTTCCTCCAATTTCTGTAATGACGATATCGTAATCTCCCGACTCCCCTAGGAGTTGCATGCGTTCTTTAATCTCGTTGGTAATATGAGGAATCACCTGAACGGTTTTTCCTAAAAACTCCCCTTTCCGTTCTTTTTCAATCACACTTTGATATACCTTTCCTGTGGTAACATTGTTGGCCTGTGAAGTGGAAACATTCAAAAAGCGTTCGTAGTGACCCAAGTCCAAATCCGTTTCAGCACCGTCGTCCGTTACAAAACACTCTCCGTGTTCATAGGGATTTAGTGTTCCAGGATCGACGTTGATATAGGGGTCAAATTTTTGAATGGTCACCTTAAAGTCTTGTGATTGCAGGAGTTTTGCTAGTGAAGCAGCTACGATTCCTTTTCCTAGTGATGAGGTCACTCCCCCTGTGACAAAAATATATTTGGTATCGGACATCCGGTAGTTTTAATTCATTAACCTAACCGGGCTCAAATTTACAAAAATCAAGAGGAACTAGCGGTCTCTCCGGTCTATTCTTTTATTTCAATAATTTCGTAGCCCTGATGCTGGAGAATGTAGAGGGCTTGATTGAGAAAAGATTCGTTTTCATTTTCTCGATAATAAAACCGATTCGATTGGTATTCTGTCTCCCCAACCTCTAAAGACTGTTGAAGCTCCTCCGCATAAGCCGTTCGCAATACCGCATCTAAAACCACATCATAAGCCCGTAAAGCTTCTTTATTGGGCGACTTGCCAAAGGCAGTTATATACCCTGATACAAAGGCGTCATCTAAGGGCTTGTCTAAAGGTTTAAATCCTGTGGGATAAGTAAATTGTATGGCACCTAAGGTTTTTCGGGTGAGGTTTTCATTATCATACGCATTACTGCGATAGGTGGTAAACACCTGTACGTCTCGATTCTTAGTATTTTGTGCACTGAACTGGGAAAGTGCACTTGCAATAAGGGGAAAGGATTGGGTTTCTAAAATAATTTTATTGGGCAACGAATCAATCAATAGAGAATCTACAAGTTCAGGAAGTATATAGTCTGCTTTCTCTGGACGAATTTTTATGGCCCAAGGAAACCGTTTTTGGAGTTCCTTTTCTATTTTTCGATTTGTAGAATCTGCTACGATAACCAGATTTTGAGTCGTGTCCAATTGCCTTTCTAAATATTCATACATCTTGGCACGGAAGTCTTTTTCTTCCGTCACGGATTGAACTACATTTTTTCGAAAAGATACACTTCGAGTCGATAAGGGCGCTATTTTGGGAATTTTTTTCAAACTAGGTTGACTTGAGACAAAATCAAAGTTATAAGGAATTAAGGGTCCCACAATAAAGTCTTGGCCTTCCAGTGCTTTTGATTCTACAATCTCTCCGAGTTTGGAAAGTTGATTCTGGGTATCAAAAGTAGTCAACTCTACTTCAATTCCTTTTTGAGCGGCTTGCTCTAAAGCGAACAAAACCCCAGTGTAAAAGTCAATTGAAATGGTGTGGAGATTTCGTGCTTCTAGGGTTCGCTTGGTATCTTCAATGGAATCAAATTCTATCTCGTTGGCCTTAAAAGGAAGCAAAACCGCTAGTTTCATTTTCTTTTTAAGCAAAGTGGAATCGAGCAAATTGACACGTTCTACTAATAGGTCATTTTCAATTTTTAACCTGCCACTCAACGAATCTGGGATTCGTAATATCATCCCCACCTGAAGCCCTGTCTCTGTTAAGCTCGGATTCAGCGAATCCAGAACCCTTTGGCTGACCCCTAGTTTTTTTTCGATTCGATAATATCCCTCGGCAGGAAGTACTTTATAATAATTAAAGAGGCTGTCTTTTTCGGGAAGAACCGCTCTGAGGTCTTGGTTTCTAACTCGGATTTCTTGACCAATTTTCAATCCTTCCGCAATTTGTGGATTTAAGGAATCCAATTCTTTAACCGTCATCCCATATTCATACGCCAAACGCCATTTGGTCTCCTTGGGAACAACTTGGTGGGAGCTGTAACTACTCGTTTTAGTAGCAGTACGGCTTGAAACTTGAGGCTTCGAACTTATAGTGAAAATGGGAATTCGAAGCGACATTTTACGTTTGATTCCAACACGTTCCAAAAGGGGATTGTATTCCAGTAGTTGCTCTTCCGAAATCTTGTAAAGAGCTAAAATTTCAGTGAGTGTTTCACCCTTTTTTACCCTGTGGCTTGCAAAACGTTCGGGAGTTTGACCAAAACCGAGAAAAGTTCCTAAAAGAAGGAAAAACAAGAGGTTTTTTTTCATAAACGACTGTATAGCAAAAACTATTCCCATTCTATCGTTGCTGGAGGTTTGGAGCTAATATCATAGACTACTCGGTTGATACCCTTTACGTTATTGATGATCTCATTGGAGATTTTTTGCAGAAAAGCATAAGGTAGATCTACCCAATCAGCTGTCATTCCGTCTGTGGACTGAACCGCTCGTAAGGCCACACAGTTTTCATACGTGCGTTCGTCTCCCATAACGCCTACACTGTTTACCGGTAAAAACATGGCTCCTGCTTGCCATATTTGATCGTACAAATCCCACTTTCTCAGTCCTTGTATAAAAAGGGCATCGACTTCCTGTAAAATTCGAACCTTTTCTCGTGTGATCTCTCCTAAAATCCGAATGGCAAGTCCCGGGCCAGGAAAAGGATGACGTCCTAACAGGGCAGCATCCATACCCATACTTTTCCCTACACGTCTCACCTCGTCTTTAAAGAGCATACGCAAAGGCTCAACTAGCTTTAACTTCATATAGTCAGGCAATCCACCCACATTGTGATGAGATTTTATCGTTGCAGAAGGGCCGTTCACTGAAATGGATTCAATAACATCGGGGTAAATGGTTCCCTGCCCTAGCCACTTTGCTCCTTCTACTTTTTGAGATTCGGCATCAAAAACGTCGATAAATATTTTTCCAATAATTTTACGCTTGGTCTCGGGATCAGAAATGCCGTCCAAGGCATCTAAAAACTGATCCGAAGCATCCACCCCTTTTACGTTGAGCCCCATACCCGAGTACTGCTCCAAAACTTCTTCAAATTCGTTCTTTCGCAACAGACCATTGTTGACAAAAATGCAGTTCAACTGATCTCCTATCGCCCTGTGAAGCAACAGGGCTGCCACAGAAGAATCTACACCTCCAGAAAGTCCCAAGATTACTTTGTCTTGGCCTACTTTTTCCTGAATTTCTTTCAGAGTCATTTCCACAAAGGAATCGGGCGTCCAATCTTGTTTCACCTCGGCAATGCCTACTAAAAAGTTTTCTAAAATCTGCTTTCCATCTGTAGAATGGAAGACTTCGGGGTGAAATTGTATGGCGTAAGTGCTTTCATTGGAAAACTTATACGCTGCATTGGACACATCTTCGGTGCTTCCCAAACGTTCGGCATCGGTAGGTAGTGTCAAAATGGTATCGGCATGACTCATCCACACTTGGCTGTTCTCCGAAACGCCTTTAAAAAAAGAATCTTTTGAGTTGAAAGAAGAAAGATGTGCACGTCCGTACTCGCGCGTATTGGAAGGGCTTACTTCACCTCCGAAAAAATGAGCTAAATACTGAGCGCCATAACAAATTCCCAAAAGCGGAATTTTTCCTTTAATCTCTTCTAAATCGGGATGAGGAGCATCCTCCGCACGAACAGAAAATGGAGAACCTGATAATATCACAGCTTTAAAGCTTGTTATGTCTTTAGGAGGATTGTTATAAGGGTGGATTTCACAGTAAATAAAAAGCTCTCGAACACGACGAGCAATGAGTTGAGTGTACTGCGATCCGAAATCGAGAATAAGAACTTTTTCTTGCATGAGCAAAAATACAATTTAATCCAAGGCTTAGAAAAACAATCCCAAAATTAATCCACAAGGATTGTTAATATTCGATCAAAGTAAAATCGGGATTCAACGGGTCCAAGGCGTCCAACAGTCCCGGGATAAAATCCGATCCGATTTCCAGATAAAAAGAAATAAAATTCTGGCTGCGTTCTTGAAGTTGGCCTTTGGGAAACAAGGCGTCGTGAAGCAACTCCAGTCGTTGCACCTGGTCAGTGAGTACTCTTTTCTGCGCCTTTAACAATCGTTTTTCCAAATGCTCTACTCCCTTTACTTGTTTCTTTTGCTGTGCCTCTACTGCGCCCTTAAAAGATTTGTCTGTTTTTGTCACCAGTGTTTGGAGGTATGCAAACTGCTTCTCAAGTTGCTCTTTTAAAAAATTTAAATCCAAGTCAATTTCACTAATCTCTCTTACTTTTTTATCGGTTAACGCCTTTCGATTTAAAAACAAATCTGAAGGTTCTAATCCAAGTTTGTCTATTTTATTTCCTAATTTATTAGCATACAGCAGTACAGAATTACGAACCAGTAAGAGCGGAAAAGGCACTTGCAAACGATCAAAATTGTGTTTCAATTGAAACCAATAGGCAATTTCACCTCCCCCACCGATATAACAGAGATTGGGTAAAATGACTTCTTGATAAAGCGGTCTTAAAATGACATTAGGCGAAAACCGTTCGGGATGCGTTTCTAGTAAAGCAAAAATTTCCGATTCTGTAAAACGCTGTTCTGTCCCCTGTAAGACAAAATAGTCTTCTTCTTTTTCTATGCGGAACCGACCTTTTGGAGTAAGGTAAAAAAGATTGATGGGTCTTGGGTTGACTTGCGGACGGTAATTTACATCGTACTTTGCTTTGATTTGTTCTATTTGGAAAAGTACACTTTCATTGGAAGACTGTGTGTCAAGCTCTTCTTTTAGATAGGGTGAAAAAAGATTTTTGAGCGCTTTTACATTGGGTTCTAAGACCAGAAGCCCAGAAGCCCCAAAAAGTTTATGAACCAAACGAAAGGTTGCCTCGGAAAGATCTGCAGCGTTTCGATAACTCTGATCCAACCATGCTTTCACTACAGCAGCTTCGGGCTGCTTTCCCAAATGGATTTCAAAGGTATCTAAAACAGCCTGTAAATCGTCAAGGGGCAATGCCCCGACAGCTCCCGCAGCCTCTCGATTCCATTTGATTTTTTTGTCCTGAAACTGAAAGGAACTGACCTCTTCAAAGTCGTGGTCTTCACTCGCCATCCAATACACAGGAACAAAATTGGATTTGGGATACCGTGTATTGAGTTGTTTGCACAAATTAATTGTACTGACGATTTTATAAATAAAATACAAAGGACCTGTCATCAAACAGAGCTGGTGGCCCGTGGTTATCGTAAAGGTGTTTTCTTTAGCCAGAAGTTCGAGGTTGTTGGAAACGGCTTTTGTCATTTCCACCGCTGCGTATTGTTCCTGCAACACATCGGCCAACACTGACCGCGTGTCTTTTGAAAAATGAACACGCTTACGATCCATTGCCTCCTGAAAGTTTTCCAAATCCGGATACTGACTGTAAAAGTCTTGTAAGTCTTTTTTTTGACTGAGGTAATCACAAATAAGTTGTGAAAACCGTCCCGTTTCTTGAAGTGGAATGTGTTGGGTTTGCATGAAACAATTTGTGTAAAGATATTCGTTTTTTAGAAAAAGAAATTTAAAGTTTCTTTATAAAGTGTACTTTTAAATCCAAAATCAAACTTATGTTACGTAAGATTCTTATCCTTTTTATCTCCTGTTTTTCTGTTTCGCTAAATGCGCAACTTCAGTCTCCAAAAGAATTTCTAGGTTACGAACTGGGAACTCGATTTAGTAGGCACCACCAAGTTGTGGACTATTTTCAGCAACTCGAACAAAATTCTCCTCAAATCCAACTTGTTCCCTACGGAAAAACGAATGAGGGCCGCTTGCTGCAGCTCGCCTTTATTTCCAGCCCTGAAAATTTAAAGAACTTAGAAGCGATACGTACCGCTCACCTCCAAAACAGTGGAAGTGTAGCGGGTTCGAAAAATGACGATAAATCCATTGTTTGGCTCAGCTATAACGTGCATGGAAACGAATCCTCCAGTACGGAAGCTTCCATGAAAACCGCCTACGACTTACTCACCCAATATCCGGAGTGGCTAAAAGATACGGTGGTCATTATTGATCCGTGTATCAACCCGGACGGAAGAGATCGCTATGTGAATTTTTACAATCAAACGCGAAGCTTACCCTACGACTCGAATCGAAATACCCGAGAACACAATGAGGGTTGGCACAATGGGAGAACCAATCACTATAGCTTTGACTTAAATCGAGATTGGGCTTGGCTTACTCAGGTAGAATCTCAGCAACGGTTAAAACAATACAACCGATGGCTTCCCCATATCCATGTGGATTTTCACGAACAGGGAATTAACAGTCCTTATTACTTTGCTCCTGCTGCAGAACCCTTACATGAAATGATAACCGATTTTCAAAAGAGTTTTCAAGATGCACTAGGAAAAAATCACGCTCACTATTTTGATAAAGAAGGCTGGTTTTATTTTACCAAACAACGCTTTGATCTCTTGTATCCCAGCTACGGAGATAGTTATCCAATGTTTTTAGGCGCTATTGGGATGACCTATGAACAAGCTGGGGGTGGCGGTGCAGGTCTGGGTGTGGACAATGATGAGAATATCGAACTTACTTTAAAAGACCGTATCCTACATCACTACACGACAGGGATCTCAACGGTGGAGATGGCGGTAAAAAACAAAACGCAACTCAACCAAAATTATCAAGACTACTACAGCGACAAGGACTTGAAATACAAAAACTTTATTTTAGAAGGTCCCGAAGATCAACTCAATACACTTGCTCAATTTTTTGATCAACACCAAATCGAAAGTCAACGCCTTTCAAAAAATTCGACAGTTAAAGGTTATGATTATCAAAAACAAAAAAACACAACCACCGCATTTTCTAAAAATGCACTGGTCATTTCCACAAACCAAACTAAGGGAAAAATGGCTCAAATCCTTTTGGAACCCAACACCAAACTCAATGATTCCCTTACCTATGATATTACAGTTTGGTCTTTAGCTTACGCCTATGGACTCAAAGCCAATGCAACAAAGGAGAACGTGGAAACAACTCCCTTTCAAACTACTCAACCCAAAACCTCTAATTCAGTTCAAGAAGGGACTTATGGGTATGCCCTAACCTATCAAAGTTTTACAGACAGTCAATTATTGGCAGCCCTATTAAAAAACGGTTTGGGAGTGCGTTACAATTCCGTTCCCATCACCAATAGTGGAAAACGTTGGGAAAGTGGTTCGCTTTTCATCTTGAAGGGAGATAATTTAAACGACTCGAATTATACACAAAAACTAAAACAACTGGCTGACCAATACGGGCAAAACCTCCATCCCATAGAAACTGGATATTCTGAAAAAGGCCCTGATCTAGGGGCTGATGAACTGATCTTGATCAAAGCACCTCGAGTAGCCCTTTTGAGGTCCGACAACACCTCTACCTATCGCTACGGCGAGGTCTGGCACTTCTTTGAGCAGCAATTGGAATATCCACTAATGCAGGTCAATGAAAATCGACTTCCACGCCTGCTTTCAGAAATTGAGGTATTGATTATTCCAGGGGGCTACTACGGTAAATGGTCCAACTCCGATTCTGAAAAAGAACTTCTGGATTGGGTTGCCAAAGGAGGCAAAATCATTGCACTTTCTCAGGCATTGGATCTATTCGCAGACACTGATCTTTTCGAACTCAAAAAGAAAGAAGATCCTTCGCAAGACACGACCGCAATTCCTTATTCTGAATTGGAACGCAATGAAATAAGTGAAATTACTACAGGGAGTGTTTTTGAAGCTACTCTTGACAAAACCCATCCCTTAAGTTTTGGCGTGAAACGCTATTACACATTAAAACTGGATGCAACTGCTTATGACCTTTTAGAAAATGAAGGGAATGCCTTTACTTTGAGTTCAGAAGCCTCGGCTGTAGCAGGTTTTATCGGACACCTCGCCAAAGACAATCAGAAAAAATCACTGCTGTTTGGTCAAGAGCGCTTCGGGAGAGGGAACCTCATCTATTTAGTAGACAACTTGCTATTTAGAGGGTTTTGGTACAGTGGAAAACAAGTCTTTTCAAATGCCTTGTTTTTTAGGTAAGACCTTCGAGTTCAATAAAATTTATCAAATAGGAACTCCGATTAAATCGTAATCTGTGGCTTCCGTAATCTTGATCTTTGCAAAGTCTCCCTGTTTCAGGTAGTACTTGGTGGCATCGATTAAGACTTCGTTATCTACATCAGGAGAATCCATAAACGTACGTCCTACAAAATGAACCCCTTCTTTTCGATCGATCAAACAACGAAAAGTTTTTCCAACACATCTTTGATTGTGCTCCCATGAAATTTGAGATTGAATTTCCATAATTGCATTGGAACGCTGTTGTTTGACTTCCTCTGGTACATCGTCTTCCAGTTGATGGGCATGGGTATTCTCTTCGTGACTGTAAGTAAAACAACCCAAACGTTCAAAACGCATTTCTTTGACCCAGTTTTTTAAAATTTCAAAATCGGCTTCCGTCTCTCCAGGATATCCCACGATCAAAGAAGTTCTCAAAATAATTCCGGGTACTTCTGCCCTAAACTTTTGAAGTAGAGCCGTAGTTTTTTCTTGTGTTGTTCCACGGCGCATGGATTTTAAAATGGGATCGGCAATGTGTTGCAAAGGAATATCCAAATAATTACAAATTTTCTCCTCCGTTCTCATCACTTCTAAAACATCCTCTGGAAAACCAGTAGGAAAAGCGTAATGCAATCGAATCCACTCAATCCCTTCCACAGCGGCCAAGGCACGAAGTAGGTCTGCCAATCTTCTTTTTTTATACAAATCCAAACCGTAATAAGTCAAATCCTGAGCGATCAACATCAATTCTTTGACGCCCTCCTTTGCCAATTGCTGTGCTTGTTGCACTAGGTCTTCTATCGGAGTAGAGCGGTGTTTCCCTCGCATCAAAGGGATGGCGCAAAACGAACAAGGTCGGTCGCAGCCTTCTGCGATTTTTAAATAGGCGAAATGTTTGGGTGTGGTTAAGAGTCGCTCTCCAACCAATTCGTGTTTGTAATCTGCTCCTAACACCTTTAAAAGTTGAGGTAAATCCGAAGTTCCAAAATAGGCATCTACTTGAGGGATTTCTTTTTCTAAATCGGGTTTGTAGCGTTCACTCAAACAACCTGTAACATAAACCTCATCTACCTTTCCCGCTTCTTTATTTTGAATCTGTTCCAAGATGGTATTGACGGATTCCTCTTTGGCGTTGTCAATAAATCCACAGGTATTGATGACAACAATATTTCCCTCTTCTTCATGAACTACCTCTTTTTTATTGGCCTTAAGCTGGCCCATAAGAACTTCAGAATCATAGATGTTTTTCGAGCACCCCAAGGTGATTACGTTGATTGTATTTTTTTTTGTGGATTTTGTTCGCATGGACTATTGAAAAAGTTCTGGTAGTTTTCGTGCTTGGGTCAGTCGTTCAAAAGCAGCACCGAGTTCCAGTAAAAGTTGTTCTTGTTTTGAAGGAGCGATAAACGTTAGGTTTTTTGGTTGACCATTCGACAAATACCCCATGGGTACTCCCAATGCAGGATAGTGCGCCGCAGCAGCATAACTTGCAGTAGAATTGTCTATAGAGATAACAGCATCTAAATCCAACGCTTCGAAGGCTTGAAAATAGATTTTGGCCTGCTGCATTAAACGTTCTTTTTGACTCTTAAATTCTTCTTGTGAAAGTATCTCTTGAGCAATTCGCAAAAAGATTCCTTGTCCATAAGGGGCATGCAAAAGTGTATCTTTTTTGTTGAATGCGACTACATCTTGAACTGAATCAAAGGGAAGGTCTTGAGCCGCGTGATTTTTTATGTACTTGGGTAAATCGGAACGCATGTCCACATCCAATAACCTTCGAAAGTTTTGAAGCTCTACTTCAGGAGGATCAAAAGAGATGATTTCTGCTCCTGCAGCTTTCATTTTTTTGAGACTGAGCTTCATGAGGCTGTCTTTTTCAAATGCAGTAAAAATTCCTAACCGCTTTCCCTTTAAGCTTACCGTATCTAAACCTTGATAAAAAATAGGCTTACTTTTAAAACTATACGAATCTGTAGGGTCTTCACCCACCAAAGCATTCATTAAAATGGCATTGTCTACGACATTTTTAGTCATCGGGCCGGCAGTATCTAGAGTACTGGAAATGGGAACCACTCCGCTTCGGCTTACAGCACCAATAGTGGGCTTCAAACCTACAACGCTATTTTTCCCTGAGGGAGACAAAATAGAGCCTGAGGTTTCAGAACCAATAGCCGCCACACCATAATTTGCAGCTACTGCTACGCCACTTCCCGAACTGGAACCGCCCGATTCAAAGGTTTTTCTTCCATAGGGATTTAGAGTTTGACCGCCCATCGCACTGTATCCAAGAGGACAGCCTTGACAGAAATAATAGGCCCATTCACTGAGGTTTACCTTCCCTAAAATTAAGGCCCCTTTAGCTTTTAAACGCTTTACCAAAAAGGCATCATCCGAGGGAATATTGTCTTTAAAGGCAGCCGCTCCAGCTGTTGTAGCCATGGGGAGCGCATTGATGTTGTCCTTTAGTAAAATAGGCATTCCATATAAAGGATGGCTCAGCTCCTGTGCACGGTTTTGGTCTCGCATTCTCGCTTGTTCCAATACTTCAGGATTCAGCGCAATAATCGCATTTAAATACGTATCGCGAGCCGTTTCAAAACGATAGATTCGATACAAATAAAACAAGGTAAGTTGCTCATATGTCAAACTGCCTTGCTGGACGTGTTCCTGAATACGGAGCATGTCTTGCTCTAAAATTAAAGGCTTTAAACGTTCGTATTCCGATTCGGTAAATTGAAGGAGTGCCTCTTTAAAAGGAATGAAAAAAGTATTGCGATCGCTGTGCTGAGATTGAATTCTTTTATAGCGCATACGCTTGACAGGATGCTCTTGATTGGCTTGCAATTCTTCAGTTTCGTCATAAGCAACCCATTGAGCAAGCTGCCCTTCTTCAGTATGACAGCTGGAAAGAAAAAAACCAATTAAAAAAAGAAAATTAACAATACGCATGACTTTAAATATTTAGTTTATCCGAGAGAAACTGAAGAACTTCTCGAGTCACAGCCTCATAATTTTCAGTACTCAAGTAGGAAGTAAGCACATGATCGCCTGCCTCAGGGAAAGCTTTTTTTTGTTTTAAATGCTGTGGCGTACCCAACTGATCGTACATTTCTAGCATCGAAGGAACCGAAACCACTTGATCTTGCAAGCTATCGTTTTTGTAGTAATAGCCCAAAAATACAGGAGCTTGAACCTTTTTAAAAGTGGCTTTCCGCATTTTGACATCCAAAAACTTTTGCATGTGGATAAGGCTTTCCAAGCGTGCTTTGGTTGTCCAATAATTTTTCTTTTCCTCGTTTGAAGTCACCATATAATGATAGTTTCCCCCTTTGACCAACCGAGCAATTTGCAATCCCCAGGGTTTGGACAGCAATTTGGCTTTGGGGTCGTAAACAGCAATGTTAGGACCAAACAGACACAGTGCAGCGATATCGGGATCCGTTGCTAAACTCAACGAGAGTGCACCCCCATGAGAGGTTCCCAACACAATCACTTTTTCGCCCAACTGCTTCGCTACTGCCAAGGCTTCTTTTCCCGACTCCCAAAAATCCTCATTGTTAAACCCTAGCATCGGTTCCGTTTCCTCAAGACCATGTCCGTAAAGACGTGGAATGTAGAGGTTGGCTCCTAGAGCTTTGGCGATATCGCGATGTACGGGTTCTCCTTCCCTGCCCGAGGCAGTAAAACCATGAAGATAGAGCACGCTAAATTTGGTTTTTTTTGGAACCGAGTCGTTAAAAATAATCTGGGAAGCATTTCCGGAACGGACATTCCCCAAAGCGTTTTCTTTTTCAGTGATCCACCGCTCTAAGCTCATTAGATCTGAGGGCACCGATACAGGGCTCTCATTCAGCTCCGGTGTCTCTACCCGTGGACCCAACAAATACAAGGCACCTAGTAATAAAAAAAAGATTGCAAAACCTCTAAGAACTTTCATCTGCTTTATTTTATTTTTAACCAAAAAGGGTTTGAATATAGTGTTGTGGATCAAAGTCTTGTAAATCTTCTATTCCCTCTCCTACTCCAATGTATTTCACAGGGATTTGAAACTGATCTGAAATTCCTAAGAGCACCCCTCCTTTTGCTGTCCCGTCCAACTTCGTTATGGCCAGACTGGTCACTTCCGTAGCAGCGGTAAACTGTTTGGCTTGTTCAAATGCATTTTGACCCGTAGAACCATCCAAAACCAAAAGCACTTCGTGAGGTGCCTCAGGTATGACTTTAGACATGACTCGTTTCACTTTGCTCAACTCGTTCATCAAGTTGACTTTATTGTGCAAGCGTCCCGCTGTATCGATAAGAACCACATCCACCCCTTTAGCTGTTGCTGCCTGCAACGTATCAAAGGCTACAGAGGCAGGATCACTTCCCATTTCTTGACGTATTAGGGGAACCTCCACACGATCTGCCCAAATTTGCAATTGATCAATGGCACCTGCTCTAAAGGTGTCCGCTGCTCCTAACATTACTGATTTTCCTTGTGCTTTTAACTGATGAGCGAGTTTCCCAATCGTCGTGGTTTTTCCTACTCCGTTCACCCCCACCACCATGACTACTTGGGGGCCTTTTGCTTCTGGGAGGATTTCTTTTGTGGACTTGTCAACCAATAATTTGGAGATTTCTTCCCGCAGCATTTTGACTAACTCTTCAAGACCCAAAAACTTTTCTTTGGCAGTACGTGCTTCTAGAGCATCGATAATTTTCAGGGTCGTCGCTACCCCTACATCGGACTGAATCAAGATGGACTCTAGTTCGTCTAAAAAATCATCATCAATTTTAGTCTTTCCCACTACAGCAGTTCCCAAACGCGACAAGAAAGACTTCTTGGTAGGGGCCAAGCCCGCCTCGAGTTTCTGCTGATCTTGTTTTGAAAAAAATGCCTTGAGTTTTCCCATGGGTGTAAAAATAAAAAAAGCTACTCGGTTGAGTAGCTTTATACTTTAAATAAGAGTAAAATTATTGTTTACCCAGCCATTCCGAGGCTAAATCAGGAGAAATGATAGTCTCCACAAAACTGTAGGAATTGCTTCCTTCTTTTTTAACCATTTTAATGGCTTTGGTCAGTCTTTTTGAACCTGTTTGTAATGATGCTACTGATTTCTTTGCCATGACTATTTAATTTCTTTGTGAACCGTCATTTTTTTCAAAATCGGGTTGAATTTTTTTATCTCTAAACGCTCGGGCGAATTTTTTTTGTTTTTCGTTGTGATGTAGCGTGAAGTTCCTGGACGTCCAGACTCTTTATGCTCTGTGCATTCTAAAATCACTTGAACTCGATTTCCTTTTTTTGCCATGGTGATTACCCTTTATAGTGTCCTTTCTCTCTGGCTGCTTTCAAGACAGCAGAAATACCTTTTTTATTAATCGTTTTTAAAACGGAGGTAGATACGGTCAAGGAGACCCACTTGCCTTCCTCAGGAATATAAAAACGCTTTTTGATGATGTTGGCATCAAAACGACGCTTGGTTCTGTTCAATGCTTTGGAAACATTGTTTCCAAACATGACTCGTTTTCCGCTGATTTCACAAACTTTTGACATCTGTCTTTTTTTAATGTGGCTGCAAATTTACTGTTTTTTATACAGTAACAAAATTGTTTTTAAAAAATAATGTCGTTTTAAATCAATTCTTTATAAACCATTTCCAAAGCTTTATTTACCGCTTTACCCACCACACGTTGGCGGTGTTTTCCAAAAAGGAATTGTTCACTCAGTACTCGTTCTTTGGTCGCAATGGCAATCCATACTGTTCCAACTTCCGCATCCGAATCGCCCTTTGAAGGACCTGCATTTCCTGTGGTGGCAAGCCCCACGCTGGCACCAAACTTGTTCCGAACCTGTACTGCCATGGCTTCAGCTACTTCTTGACTGACAACAGTGTGTTTTCGTATTATCTCCTCCGAAACGCCCAAGACTTCAGATTTACTCTGCGTATGATACACTACAGCTCCTCCTTTAAAATAGGCGGAAGCACCCGAAATTTTAGTGAGGCGGGCAGCAATTTCACCACCCGTACAACTTTCTGCAACTGCCAGTGTTTGCTGCTGATCGATAAATTGGGTTTGTATTTGCTCCTCAAAAGGGGAAGTGTCTTCAAAACCCACAAAAATGTCTTTAATCAGCGGAAGGAGCTTTTCTATTTCAGAATCGATGCGTTGTTCAAGCTCGGCCTCAACTTCACCTTTTCCAGACAACCGGAGTCGTACTCTCCCTAAGTTGGGCAAATACGCCAATTTAATGTCTTGGGGCATTGCATTTTCCCAGTCTTCAATTCGCTGAGCAATGGCACTTTCTCCCAGGCCATAAGTCAAAACTGTTTTGTGGATAATAAAAGGGCGGGAAAAGTGATCCTTTAGTGCCGGTAGGACCTCATGTGTCATTAACGCTTTCATCTCAAACGGGACACCCGGTAAGGAGATGATAACCTGTCCCTCTTTTTCAAACCACATCCCCGAAGCTGTACCGTGTTGATTTTTTAGGATTTTGGCTTTAGAAGGAAGTAAGGCTTGCTGTCTGTTTTGATCGTTGATGGGCGTGGTTACATATTTTTCAAAGATCTCCTCTATATGCGCTAAGATCTCCTTGTTTTCAACTAAGGTGTCATTAAAATAGGAACAGAGAGTGTGCTTCGTTATATCATCTTTGGTAGGTCCCAGACCTCCAGTGAGAATGACTAATTCCGCGCGTTCGGAGGAGGCATCCAAAGCCTTCGTGATTGCAGTAGGCTCATCAGAAATACTGGTAATTTGGGCAATTTCGATTCCAATCTTGTTCAGCACTTTGGCTAAAAAAACCGAGTTGGTATTTACAATTTGCCCGATGAGAATCTCATCTCCTATGGTGATTAATTCTGCTTTCATTTGATCTTGACGGTAAAAGCTTGTTTGTCTTCTAAACGGCCTATTAAAATATCATTTTCTACTACGGCACCCACCCCAGCTGGAGTTCCTGTAAAAATAACATCTCCTATTTTTAATGTAAAATACTGAGAAATAGAACTGATCAATTCATCCACTTTCCACAACATATTTGCTGTATTTCCTTCTTGCACCATCGCTCCGTTGCGCTCCAGTGAAAAATTCAATTGATTTAGATCCTTAAAATCGGTTTTAGAAAACCAATCACCAATGAGTGCAGAGCCATCAAAAGCTTTGGATTTTTCCCAAGGCAATCCTTTCTTCTTCAATTCCTCTTGAAGGGTTCGTGCTGTAAAGTCGATCCCCAAACCAATTTCATCGTAGTATTTGTGAGCAAATTCAGGTTGTATGTGTTTTCCAATTCGGTGAATGCGAACCAAGACCTCGACTTCATAATGAATCTCTGAACTAAAATGAGGAATAAAAAAGGGCTGGTTTTTATGTAAAATTGAAGTGTCAGGTTTGAGAAATAAAACGGGCTCTTTGGGCTTTTCATTTTGCAACTCTGCAATATGTGCTGCATAATTCCTTCCGACACAAATGATTTTCACACGCTTACCCTTTAGTATTTAAAGCCTGAAGCCGAATTTCGGTCAATACTTTCTTGGTATATCTGGGAAAATCTGCATTGAGTACCCAACCGAAGTAGCCCGGTTCTTTTTCCAATACCTCAGTTACTTTTTTACCCTTGTGTTTTCCAAAACCAAAACACATAGCCCCTGCTTTGTCATAAACCACAAAACCTGCAAAATCTGCCGTTTTTCTTCGGGTGCTAAACTCGTTTAAAAAGGGAACATTGGGCTCCAAGTCGTTGTAGCGGTCTAGCTGTGCCAAAAGAACATCGTGCGTAGCTTGGGTATCTGCTAGGGCAGAATGCGCATCGGTGAGGTCCTCATTACAATAAAACTTTAACGCTGCGGAGAGGGTACGCGCTTCCATTTTGTGAAATATCGTTTGCACATCCACAGTTTTGGTGCTTTTAAAGTCAAAATCGATTTCTGCACGAAGTAACTCTTCTACCAAAAGGGGAATGTCAAAACGGTCTGAGTTAAACCCTGCCAGGTCACAACCTTTGAAAAAAGCGTATATTTTTTGAGATTGCTCTTTGAAAGTAGGTACCTCTGCTACCATCTCATTTGTGATTCCGTGAACCGCTGAAGACTCAGCAGGAATAGGCATTTCGGGATTTACACGAGATTCTAGTGTTTCTTTAGATCCATCGGGATGGAGTTTGAGAATGGCAATTTCTACAATCCGATCTTTACTAATGTCAGTGCCTGTGGTTTCTAGATCAAAAAAACAAAGGGGTTTGGTGAGTTGAAGTTTCATGTGATTCTGGGTTAATAGGGAAGGGTTTCATCCCAGTTTTCTAAATATTCAGCTACGCGTTTTACAAACATTCCTCCTGTAGCACCATTGATAATACGGTGGTCGTAACTGTGAGAAAGAACTACTTTTCTGCGGATCCCGATAAAGTCTCCCTTCGGAGTTTCAATAACTGCGGGCATTTTTCGGATCACGCCTATGGCTAAAATTCCAACCTGGGGTTGATTGATAATGGGAGTCCCCATAATGGAACCGAAGTTTCCAATATTCGTAAAGGTATAGGTACCGTCCTGTACTTCTTCGGGTTTTAAATTGTTGTTTCGGGCGCGGGTGGCCAAATCATTCACCGATTTGGTGAGTCCGACCAGATTGAGGTGGTCCGCATTTTTAATGACAGGCACAATCAAATTCCCATCAGATAAGGCGGTGGCCATTCCCAAATTAATATCTTTTTTGATAATGATTTTATCACCCTCCAGGCTGCTGTTTAAGGCAGGGTAATCGCGTAACGCTTTGATAATAGCAGTAATAAACAAGGGAGTAAAAGTGAGCTTTTCACCTTCCCGTTTTAAAAATGGAGCTTTGACTTGTTCTCGCCAGTCCCAAAGGTGGGTCACATCTACTTCGATAAAAGATTGTACATGAGCGGAAGTTTCTAAACTTGATTTCATGTGTTTTGAAATCAATTTTTCCATCCGACTCATTTCCAGAATTTGGTCTCCACCTCCTAGGCTAGGTTGTGCAGGTACCCGTTCTGGAATAGGAGGAGTTGCGGCTTTGGTCTGTGGAGCTTGGGTTTCCTCTACAAGAGGTCTTTTTTCTAAAGAAGGTTTGTTTTTGATATAGTTGAGCAAATCGGTCTTGGTCAGGCGTTGGTCTTTTCCTGTACCGGGAATTTGATCCAATTCTGCTTGTGAAATCCCTTCTTCTTTGGCAATATTTCGGACCAAAGGGGAATAAAATCTATCGCTACTTTCAAAGGCGGTTTGAACAGTGCTTTCAACAGTACTAATTTCTTCTTCTAGGACCGTGACGACCTCTTCAGTGGGAGGTATCTCTTCTTTCAATTCAGGCACGGGAGTGGGTTGTGTTTCTAACTCTTTGGTTTCCGTTTCATCCCCTTCGCCTTCGATTTCAATAACCACCAAAACTTCTCCGATTTGAACGACCTCGTCTTCTTTAAAACGCTGTTCTAGAATGACACCCTCTACTTCAGAGGTTACATCGGTATCTACCTTGTCCGTAGCGATCTCTACGATGGGGTCATCTAGCGATACGGCATCGCCTACTTGCTTCAGCCATTTTGTTACCGTGGCTTCGGCTACACTCTCCCCCATTTTGGGTAGTTTTAGATGATATTGTCCCATAGTAATTTGTTTTGCAAAAGTATCAAATTTTGTTTGGGAAAACGGATTTTTTTGACTCTTCTCCCAACCGTTTTAAGGATCAACTTTTTGAGATGGAAGCTTCGAAAGGGATTCGCGCTAAAATAGAGCGTCCCAAAGTAACCTCATCGGTGTATTCCAATTCATCTCCCACAGGAATCCCCCGAGCAATGGTCGAGGTTTTGATTTCGTAAGGCGCTAAGAGCTTGTAGATATAAAAGTTTGTAGTATCCGCTTCCATAGTAGCACTGAGTGCAAAGATGACTTCTTCTACAGCATCCGTTTTAACCTTTTCGACTAAAGAACTGATGTTTAAATCTTGCGGACCTACTCCTTCCATTGGGGAAATGATCCCCCCCAGCACATGATAAATCCCTTGAAACTGCGCTGTATTTTCAATGGCCATTACATCGCGAATGTCTTCTACGACACAGAGTAGCTTTTTATTGCGCTTGGGACTGGAACAAATTTCGCAAATCGGTTGGTCTGAAAGATTGTGACAACTGGAACAAAAAATGACTCCTTCTCTTAGAGCACTCAGAGCATTAGAGAGCATCTCAGTGCTTTCCTTAGGCTGTTTTAGAAGATGTAAAGCAAGACGCAAAGCAGTCCGCTTTCCAATTCCAGGGAGCATTGCAATTTCTTGCACTGCATTTTCAAGTAATTTTGAAGAAAAATCCATGTACAAATTTACAAAAAACTAGGTTGCTCTTACTTTTGTATCTTCGTTTATGTAAACTCCAAAAATGATCAGTCCTCTTTTTATTTTCAGTCTTATTGTGGGTTATTTTCTTGTGCTGGTAAGTGTCTCTTATCTAGTGGTAAAAGAAGATTCCAACGAGGTGTTTTTTAAAGCCAACAGAAACTCGCCTTGGTATTTGGTTGCCTTCGGAATGGTGGGAGCCTCCTTGTCCGGGGTTACTTTTATCTCTGTTCCAGGTTGGGTGGACGCTTCTCAGTTCACTTATTTTCAAGTTGTCTTAGGATACCTCTTTGGCTATTTTGTAGTAGCCTATGTTCTACTCCCTGTGTACTATAAAAATAATGTAACTTCAATCTATGAGTATCTGTCTTCGCGTTTTGGAAAATCCAGTCATTACGCAGGGGCATTCTTTTTCTTTGTTTCACGGGTATTGGGTGCTGCCTTTCGACTTTTTCTGGTCGCTATCGTTTTACAACAATTTATTTTTGATGCGTGGAAGGTTCCCTTTGAAGTTACCGTGGTGCTGTCCATCGTATTAATTTGGGTCTACACCCAAAAAGGGGGAATTAAAACCATCGTATTTACTGACACCCTCCAAACTACGCTGATGATTTTGGCAGTAGTACTTTCCATTATTTACATCAACCAAGCCATGGAGTGGTCCTTTTTTGATTTTCTGGCTTCTGCGGAGCTTTCAAAGTTTAGCGATGTTCTAGTAACGGATTCTCTTTTAAGCAGAAATCACTTTTTAAAATCTTTTATCGGAGGTGCTTTTGTTACCATTTGTATGACTGGACTGGACCAAGACATGATGCAAAAAAACCTAAGTTGTAGAAACCTAAAAGACGCCCAAAAAAACATGATCGTCTTCAGTATTGTATTGGTCATTGTCACGGGACTTTTCATGCTTTTGGGAGCCTTACTGTACATCTATGCAGCGAAAGAAGGTATAGCCGTTCCAATGATGGACGGCAGCCCCAAAACTGATTTACTTTTTCCGGAAATCGCATTGAATGGCAACTTGGGAATAGCAGTGGCTGTCACTTTTATTTTGGGCTTGATTGCTGCTGCATACAGCAGTGCAGACAGTGCATTGACCTCTTTAACTACATCGTTTTGTGTAGATTTTTTAAACATTGAACGCTACGAAAAATCGGCACAAAAAAAACTTCGGAAAAAAGTGCATGTCGGCATGAGTATCATGTTGATTGGAGTAGTCATTGCCTTTAAATATATTTTGGATCGCAATGTAATCGATGGGCTTTTAACAGTTGCAGGATATACCTACGGTCCGCTATTGGGGCTTTTTGCCTTTGGAATCTTCACGGACTACAAGATCAAAGAGCGCTGGTTGTGGCCCGTACTTTTAACCGTACTTGCTTTAATCTGTATTCTAGGTTCTTTAGATGCCAGCGTTTTGGGAGGGTATCAACTGGGGTATGAACTGCTGCCTTTAAACGGGCTTTTGACTTTTTTAGGCTTGGTATTGATTCGTAGAAAGTAAGACCAAATTACAAGCATTTTCCCACGCAATACCCTCTTTGTTAAGTTTTTGAGCAAAAACTGAATTTTCGGTTCCTGGATTAAAAAGCACTCTTTTGGGTTGCAATTGAATGATAAAATCAAAATAAGCTTGTTGCCGGGCTGGCGCCAGATAGAGTGAAACAGTATGAATGTCTGTTTGCGGTGCTAAAGGAGGGACTATAGGAATTCCCCCAATACTTCCTTTTTTTACCCCCATGGGCACTACGGGAATCTGTGCAGCTACTAAACTCTGCACTACTTGATAGGAATACCTTTCGGGATTTGTAGAAGCCCCCAGAACTAAGGTTTTGTAAGCTACCATTGAATACTGACACTTCCCCAAGTAAACCCACTTCCAAAGGCTGCCAAAACTACCTTACTTCCTTCTTTTATTTTTCCTTCCTCCCAAGCTTCAGTTAAAGCGATAGGGATAGAAGCTGCGGTAGTGTTTCCATAGCGCTGGATGTTGTTGTACACTTGAGCATCGCTCAAGCCAAACTTCTTTTGAACAAATTGGGAAATGCGCAAATTGGCTTGGTGGGGAATCAACATATCGATGTCTTCAGGTTTCCAACCCGCTTTTTGCAAACCAGCAAGGATCACTTCTGAAAAGCGAACAACAGCATTTTTAAAGACAAACTGCCCGTTCATATAGGGATAGTAGGAAATATCATCGGGGTCATTTGCTTCCATAATTTCAGGAACCCAGCGACCTGTGTTGGGACCAATTAAAGACAATTCCTTGGCGTATTTCCCTTCGGAATGCAGTTGCGAATTTAAGACCCCTACCTCATTGTTTTCAGCTCGTGTCATTACAACGGCACCTGCACCGTCACCAAAAATTACGGAAATATTTCTCCCGCGGGTGGTCATGTCCAGTCCTCCAGAATGGTATTCTGAACCGATTACTAACACATTTTTGTACATTCCTGTTTTGATAAACTGATCTGCAGTAGCCACAGCATAAACAAAGCCTGAACACTGCATGCGGATGTCCATCGCCGGACAATCCGGTATTTCTAACGCTTCTTGAACTAATACTCCAGAACCTGGGAAATAGTAATCTGGACTGAGGGTGGCAAATAAGATCAAATCGATATCTTGCGGAAGCAAACCGGCACGCTCAATGGCGATTTTTGAAGCTTTCACTCCCATCGAGGAAGTTGAATCGTCACTGTCTTTGGCAATATGCCGGCGTTCTTGAATCCCAGTTCGTTCTTGAATCCAAGCATCCGAAGTTTCCATTATTTTTTCTAAATCCGCATTGGTCACCACATTGTCTGGCAGGTATTTTCCAAGGCCAATGATCTTTGAATTGTACATATTCGTTATTTGTTGAAGAAACACCTAAAACAGGTGTGTTTTAATTTAATCATATTTGTTTGTGTAAATATACATATTATGAATGTAGGATAAGCTCTTCATAATTCCTCGTAACTAAAGCAACCGATTCTCAGAAATACTGAAATAAAATAAAACTCCTCCTGACAAAGAGCACAAAGCAATTCGGCTTCATTACAAATTGGAATACTATAGTCTCTTGATAATATCAACTTTGGAATAGTTCCTACTTGAGATACTTTCGAAAAGACTCAGTTTCAATTTGAGCTTCCAAATCATGAAGCAAGTGATACAACCCAAAAAAAGTTCGATTGATGTAGATAAAGTGTTTTGAACCTCGGTTGCCATTCATCTGTCTCAACTGGGAATCTTCAGTAAAATCTTTGGAAAGGTTGCTGATCGCGTCCCAAAATACAGCATCTGAAAAATCAAAATGCTGATCGTGAAAGGGTTTGGTAAACAAGCGCATCATTTTCTGGAAGAGTGCTAGAAAGTACGTTGTTTCTTCCTCTGTATCCGTATCCAGGAGGATTTCTAAATCGGTGAGCAGTTTTACAAAAGACTCCTGATCTTCGATATTTTCTTTTTTAGAAAGCTCAAAGTAGGGGATATAAAAGTCTTCAGGGATCTCTTTAATACAACCAAAATCTATCGCAATCAGTTCGCCTTGCTCAGAAACCATAAAGTTTCCGGGGTGCGGATCGGCTTGTACTTTTCGCAGCCCATGAATTTGAAACATATAGAAGTCCCATAGGGTTTGCCCTAAAAGATTGCGTTCTTTTTGATTGAGTTTTTCTCTTTTTACATATTCGGAAAGATGAACACCCTCCATCCAGTCCATCGTCAAGATCTTGGAGGTGGTCCATTTGGGATAATACTTAGGGAAAGTGAGATTGGGTAGGACTTGAGAGGCTTCCGAAATCATTTGACTGCTTTGGAGCTCTTGAAGGTAATCCGTTTCTTCTAGTAGTTTATTTTCAACTTCTTCAAAGTATCGGTCCGTATCTTTCCCTTTGAGGTTGAACATTTTTAGGGCTATGGGTTTTACAATAGCCAAGTCAGAACGAATGCTGTTGGCTACTCCAGGATATTGAATTTTTACTGCAAGGGCTTTCCCCTCTTTGGTGGCTCTGTGAACCTGGCCAATACTTGCAGCGTTTTCAGATTGCATGGAAAACGTATCAAAAAGGGCTTCGGGGTCGGCACCTAAATACTTTCTAATGGTTTTTTTGACCAAGGCTCCAGACAACGGAGGCACAGAAAATTGAGCGAGACTGAACTGCTCTACATAGGCCTGAGGCATCAGGTTTTTCTCCATACTGAGCATCTGGGCAACTTTCAAAGCACTCCCTTTGAGCTCTTTTAAACCGTCATAAATATCTTTGGCATTATTCGCATTGAGTTTGTCTTTATTTTCTTCTCCGCGAATGAGTTTTTCTCCGTAATAGCGCAAATAATTCCCCCCTATTTTTACTCCTGTGGAAACTAATTTTGTGGCGCGTTCAATCTTGTGGGTAGGAATTGAGTCTAAGGTTTTCAACTAGGGCGTCTTTATTTTTTCCTTCCAAAGGAATTTTCCAAAATCAACAATGCTGTCAATAGGAGTGTTGTCAAAAAGATCAAAAACGGTGCGTACTGATTTTTCAATAGCCATGTCTGTTTTTTCAAAACCAGGGGAATCGTCCTCCATCCAAAACTTCATTAGAAAAAGCAATTGCAACCAAGCCCCTTCCGAAAAAAGTGCTTCTGGATGCTTCGAAATCCGGGTTTGTTTTACTGCATTGCCTTCTTCAATAAGACCTGAGACAAAACCTTTAAACGCAGACCGCAATTCTTTTAACACACTCAACTTCTGAAGATCTGCACTTGCTCCGTCTAAGGCGAAAAGCACATAACTCCGGTTTAGCATGAGCACTTCAAAAAACGTAAAGTAAAAACTCAACAACTTTTCTTTTGGGCTTTGCGTAGCGAACTCTTTTCCCTTGCTGATCAAACCCAAAGCATTGTCAAAAAACTGACAGAAAATTTGCCCTTTGACATGATTCAGTGAACCAAAATGCTGGTAAAACTCCGCTTCCGAAATACCCAATTCTTTACAAAATAGATAGACTGATTTGGGCTCTTTTTCCTGCTCTAAAACCGCACTAGAATAGGCATCGAATATTTTTTCTTTTAACTGTTCAGATTTTTTCGCCATGTGTCAAATATTGTCCTCAAAGATATGCTGTTTATTTTTTTATACAAAATGGTAAACACGTTTATTGTTGCTGTTTTCGTGTCATCTTGTCAGACTTTCTAGTATGGTATTTTTTTTGTCTTTCTCCAAACAAATAAAACGAATTATGAGTACTGGAAAAATTAATGTTGCGGTAGAGAATATCTTCCCGCTAATTAAAAAGTTTTTATACAGCGATCACGAGATCTTTTTAAGAGAGCTGATCTCAAACGCTACGGATGCAACAACCAAATTACAACACCTCAGCAGTCTAGGTGAAATCAAAGGAGACTTAGGCGACCTTACCATCGAAGTAAAGGTTGATAAAAAAGCTAAGAAAATCCACATCATTGATAAAGGAGTAGGAATGTCCCAAGAGGAGGTTCAAAAATACATCAATGAGGTGGCTTTTTCCGGAGCAGAAGAGTTTCTTGAGCAATACAAAGATTCTGCTAAGGACAGTGGTATAATCGGTCATTTTGGTTTGGGCTTTTACTCGGCTTTTATGGTCGCCGAAAAAGTGGAAATCAAAACCCAATCTCACAAAGGGGAACCCGCAGCACATTGGGTATGTGATGGATCTCCAGAATACAGCTTAGAACCTATTGAAAAAGATTCGCGTGGGACAGAAATTATTCTTCATATCGATAAAGATTCCAAAGAGTTTTTGGAAGAAGCACGAATTAGTGAGCTCCTACAGAAGTACAACAAATTCATGCCCATTCCCATTAAGTTTGGGACCAAAGAGGAAACCCTTCCCCTCCCGGAAGGTGCTGCTGAAGATGCGAAACCTGAAACGGTTACTGTAGACAACATCATCAACAACCCCGACCCAGCCTGGACCAAAAAACCAGCAGATCTCAAAGAGGAAAACTACAAGTCCTTTTACCGAGAACTCTATCCCATGCAGTTTGAAGAGCCCTTATTTAATATTCACCTGAATGTAGATTACCCCTTTAAATTAACGGGAATTTTGTATTTCCCCAGACTGAACAACGACCTCAACATACAAAAAGATCGCATTCAGTTGTATCAAAATCAAGTTTTCGTAACGGACAATGTAGAAGGAATTGTTCCTGAGTTCTTGACTCTTCTCCGGGGCGTGATTGATTCTCCTGATATTCCGCTCAATGTTTCAAGAAGTTACCTTCAAGCTGACGGAGCCGTAAAAAAAATCAGTAACTATATTACACGCAAAGTGGCAGACAAACTCAGCAGCCTCTTTAAAAAAGACCGTAACGCCTTTGAAGAAAAGTGGAACGACATCAAAGTGGTGATCGAGTATGGGATGCTTAGTGAAGACAAGTTTTTTGACAAAGCAGAAAACTTTGCCTTATTTCCTACTACCGAAGGGGAATATTTCACCTTCGAAGAACTCAAGGAAGCGCTTAAAGAAACGCAGACGGATAAGGATGAAAAATTGATCCTTCTTTATGCATCCGATGCAGAGGCGCAACACAGCTATATCGAACAAGCTAAGAACAAAGGCTATAAAGTGCTCTTACTGGATTCGCCAATCATCAGCCATTTGATCCAAAAACTGGAAGGCAGTAAGGAAAATATTTCCTTTGCCCGAGTGGATGGCGATACGATCGAAAACCTAATAAAAAAGGAAGAAGCGTCCGTATCCAAATTGACAGACGATGAAAAAGAAACTCTAAAACCTATAATCGAGGAGGTGGTTAAAGAAGGAGGCTACACCGTTCAACTGGAACCACTAGACAGCAGCAGTCTCCCTTTTGTACTGACCCAACCTGAATTTATGCGTCGTATGAAAGAAATGCAACAAACAGGCGGCGGAGGAATGATGGGTGCTATGCCCGACATGTACAACCTAGTGGTCAACACCAACCACGAACTGGTGGGTCAAATTCTCAACACCAAAACTCAAAAGAAAAAAGAACGCTTGATTCAACAAGCATTGGATCTCGCCAAACTTTCACAAAATCTGTTGAAAGGAGAAGCTTTGACCCAATTTATCCAACGCAGCGTGGATTTGATCAAATAGTGAAATGCCGCCTTCGGGCGGTTTTTTATTGAATAGTCTTTATTTGCAGTATGCTTAAACCTTTAATCCTTCCCAGTGACGGAACCCCCACGGATTTTCCAGGGGCCCGACTGCGGTATTTCGATTCCTTTTTTACTGAAAAAGAAGCGGAAGCACATTTTAATCAACTGCTCAAAGAAACCCCTTGGCAGCAAGATCCCATCACGGTTTTTGGGAAAACCTATGCCCAACCCCGACTCACCGCCCTGTATGCAAACAACAGTTTGCCGTATTCCTACTCGGGGATAACCATGCATCCGCATCAGATAACCCCCTTACTTTCCCAAATCCAAGAGCGTATTCATCAAGTTTGTGATACCCAATTTACCACCGTACTCCTAAACCACTACCGAGATGGAAAAGACAGCAACGGCTGGCATGCAGACAACGAAAAAGAATTAGGTAAAAACCCCGTTATTGCTTCGGTGAGTTTTGGTACAGAACGCTTTTTTCATCTGAAACATCGGGAACAAAAGGAGCTGCGTCTAAAAATACTTTTAAAAAAAGGAAGTCTCTTACTGATGGAAGGGGAAGCCCAAACCCATTGGCTGCATCAAATAGCAAAAACTGAGCGACCTCTGGGGTCACGGATTAACTTGACATTTCGCAAAATTATTTAAAAACTTCATCCAGCAAATGTGCCAGACGAAGTCCTGCCTTGTGTAACTGAAGGCGAACGCTATCAAAATTTTGGTACCGATACCGATATCCAAGATTAGTGTTTTCGGGAAGTTCTTGATACACCTTCTTGGTCAACTCATGAATTTCTGCTACCCAAACCGAGAGTGAACCCGACACAATTTGCGCCTTTTGAGCTGGGGATAGCACGGTTAAATTTTGTGCCAACTCGGTATAGCTCAATTGACTGCTATCGATCATATCACTATCCCAAAGTCGATGAAGATTCGAACGCTTCCCAAACCATTTGATCGACACATCATTTCCGCCTCGGTCTTCTTTTTTTGCCAAATGCATGGGTTGGTGAAGGTCTCCAATGAAATGAACCAAAAGTTTGAGATGAAACTGACGGTCCGCTTTAGAAGCCTTTTTATTTTTTAAAACAGCGACACACTTTTCAATGGCTTGGACTAGATCACCCTTTGGGTTTTTCTCGCTGGCGCTGTAGGTTTCGTCTAAATCGAGGTTAGCATAATGCCAAGGACTGTAAGCGCGGTATCGGTCGTCTGATTTGATGTCATCTGCATAATTGGAAACATAAGCCAGAGAAACTCCATCGAGTAAACGATCGATCGCCTTAGCTGTTTTTTTTGAAATGTGTTGTGCGGCTACTTCCCCCACCACACGGTGCCCTGTGGCACCCCAGTCCTCATTCGGCACAGAAGGGTTGCTAAAAAGGAAAGGAAGTATAAAAATAAACTTCAACATAACTATTTTGAGTATAAAATTAAACCTTATTCTTTAAAAAGGGTCTTAGTAAAGATTCGTATTTTTGAATTTCAAAAAAAAACAAATTTATTGCTTTTGCAAAATCAAAGCCTTGCCCTTTATCTTTTTATTTTATTAAATGGTACACTTGCCCTAGCACAAGAGGAGAAGGAGTTTTTAGTTCCTACCATAGAATCAGAATTACGCATAGACGGCGTGGGCGATGAAATGGAATGGAATGCGAGCGTGTGGCAATCTAATTTTTGGATGTGGCGTCCTGCAGACAGTCTTCAGGCGACCAAACAAACTCGTTTTAAATTTTTAAGAAACGAAAAAAACCTCTTTATTTTGGTCGAGTCTGATGCGGATGGGACTGACTTTACTACCCCCAATTTAAAACGTGACTTCAGCACCTATCCAACGGATTACCTGACCTTACTTTTCGATACGTTTAGCGATGCCACCAATGCATTTTCGTTTGCGACCAATCCCATAGGACTCAAAGCGGATGGGTTGATTTCAGGAGGAAATCAAAGCTACCGATCCGACCGAAACTATGCGTGGGATACCAAATGGACCGTAGCTACAAAAATCACAGAAGAACGTTTTACGGCAGAAATCAAAATCCCCTTTAGTGCTTTTTTCTACGACAATTCACAAACTTCCTGGCGCTTTAACCTCTATCGAGGAAATACCCAAATCAACGAGACGAGTTCTTGGATACGCACCCCATTAAACCAAACCATTGGAAACTTGGGCTTTATGGGTAAAATGGTTTTTGAAACCCCTTTAAAAAAAGCGCGTAATCCTATTGCACTAATTCCCTATGTGAGTGGTGCGACACAAAAAGACTTTGTAGAAGCCACTTCAGGATCCAACACTTCGGTGGGAGGAGATGCGAAAATCCCTATTGGAAATGCGCTCAATCTCGATTTGACCTACAATCCCGATTTTTCGCAAGTGGAAGTCGATGATCAGGTGGTGAACCTGACCCGTTTTGCTATCTCACTTCCAGAAAAACGACAATTTTTCACACAAAATGACGATCTCTTTAAAGACTTTGGAGCCGGAAGAGATGTCATTCCCTTTTTCTCTCGAAGAATTGGAGTAGCTGAAGATTTGGAAGGCAATACAATCGAAAATAAAATCATCGCCGGGGCGCGATTGAGTGGGAAATTGAATTCCAATCTTCGTTTGGGCTTCCTAAACATCCTAACAGATGCCGATATCAAAAATGAGATCCCCTCCAATCTCAATACCGTTTTTACCTTACGACAAAAAGTCTTCGACCGCTCCAATGTCAGTTTCTTTTTTATCGACCGAAGAACGATGGAAGAATACGACTTTATAGAGGACGAGGCGAGTAAAAACAGTGTTACTGGAATCGAATACAATCTGGCCACTTCAGACAGCAAGTGGGCGGGCCGCGTCTTTTTCCACAAATCCTTTACGGAAGGGCTAAACGATGACGACCAAATTGTAGGGATGCGCCTACAACGCAATACGCTACGCCACCGTGTATCGATGGAGTTCATCCATGGAGGAGAAGATTTTCGATCGGATCTCGGTTTTTTTCGACGTACGGGTTTTGTAAAAGTTTCACCCCAATACACTTACAGTATTTATCCAAAAAATCCAAAAGTAAACAGTTATAGCTTTAGCCAACGCAGCTTTCTATTTTTTGATCCGGCAAGGAATTATTTAGCGACAGACCGCGTGTTTAGCAATTCCATTAGAAAAAGCTTTTTAAACACCAGCAGCCTGTCCTTGGATTATACCAATCGGTATGTGTATTTGACCTCGAGTTTTGATCCCACTCGAAGTTCAGACGGCGTGGAACTTCCTGAAAATACGGGTTACACCTACGGAGATCTGGAAGTTAACTACCGCTCGGACCAACGGAAACGTTTTAACTTGGACACCAAGGTGACCTATGGAACCTTTTACAACGGAACCAAGTTTACCGTAGAAAATGAAATCAATTGGAGGAAACAACCCATAGTCCATGCGAGTATGATCGTCAACTTTAATGCTATTGAACTTCCAAAACCCTACGCTTCTAGGAATCTTTGGCTGGTGAGCCCCAAGGTGGATTTTACGTTTACCAAAACCCTCACTTGGACTACATTTGTACAATACAACTCACAGGGTGAAAATTTAGGGGTAAACTCCAGAATGCAATGGCGCTTTGCTCCGCTTTCCGATTTATTTATTGTTTACAATGATAATTACATCAGCACAGACAATTTTTCGCCAAGATATCGTAGTTTTAACCTCAAATTGACGTATTGGCTAAATATTTAACAATGGTACGATTTCAAAATGTACTATCCCTACTGTTCGTGGGGATCGTGCTAAGCTCATGTAACCCCTCAACAAAAGAAGCATCGGGTGACCTGATGGTAGTGAAGGGCAGTGTGGAAGGTTTACGCAAAGGGACGCTCTTCCTTCAGAAAATTCAGGACACGATGTTGATCAATATAGATTCTACTGTGGTCCAGGGAACCCCAAAATTTGAATTTCAAACTCCTTTGGAGACCGCAGAAGTTTTTTATCTCTATTTGGTTAAAGAAGACGGAGACAGCCTGAACGACCGGATCTTGTTTTTTGGAGAAAAAGGCACAATTGAAATCAATACCCTACTAAAAACCTTTGAAAGCAGTGCAAAAATAACGGGATCTAAAAATCAAGAACTCCTCCAAGAATATCAATTTTACAGTAGAAAATTCAACGAACAAAACTTGGAATTTGTCAAGGGCATGTACCAGGCGCAAGCGGACGGAAACATCTCACGTTCCGATAGTTTGGAACAAAAAATTAAGAACCTTTTAAAAAGAAGGTATCTCTACACCATCAACTTTGCTGCAAATAATACGAATGAAAACATCGCGCCTTATTTGGCGTTAACACAAGTATTTGATGCGAATTTATCGCTACTGGATTCCATCGCAGTAAAGATGACTCCCGAAGTGCAAGCCTCTAAATACGGGGAAGAGTTTTTGAGTTTTCTTGAAAAAAGACGAGAAAGCGAAAGAGAAAATTAAAGTGCTGCAGATTTCTTTAGCAAAGAGGACATTACTTTTTTGCGTTCTTTTGCGATTGTTTGAAACTGTCCCTTCTTGTCCTCTCCCTTTACTGCATTTATTTTCATCATCAATTCGTCAAAAGCTTGGATTGCATCCTCAATTAATTTTTCACTTTTAGCTAAATCACCATCGGGATTCGATAACTCCCAAAGATAAATCTCCTCGATAAGGTCTCCGATATCGTTGTTGATTTCCTTTTTTAGCAATTTGATACTTGACATAGCTTTTATATAAATATAATTGAAGATAAATATTTTTTTGTACGAAAACCAAAAAAGTGATTTTTTTATTCGGAATAACTCACATAGTTTCGCGGGGTCTCATAAAGAGTAACTTCCAATGTATGTTCTGGATTCAGGTGAGGCTTTAAGGAATTGTAAATGACAACCACCATGTTTTCTGCTGTGGGAATTAGATCGAAAAACTCGGCTACTTCTTCATTCAGGTTTTTGTGATCCATCTTGTCCTCCACCTCGTTTTTGATCAAGTCTTTTAAAATTTTCATGTCCATGACGTAGCCCGTTTCGGGATCTATGTCCCCAGTGACGTGAACAATCAATTCGTAATTGTGACCGTGATAATGCGGATTGGAGCACTTTCCAAAAAGTGCCTCGTTTTGTGCGTCGGACCAGTCCTTTCGGTACAACCGATGTGCGGCATTAAAATGAGCTTTTCTACTGACGGTTACTTTCATCTGTTTCTATTTAGTGTTTTTAAAAAAAGTCCTACTTCGACTTTGTTTAGCCCCCTCGTGGAACATCCAAATTACCCTACAGCTGTAACTACAAAAAGTAAGGGAGGTTTCATTTTATACTATTTATGTGCTTGTAAAAACGGTCGAAGATAATTTTAAACCAAACCGTAAATTCCTCTGGAGTTTCCTGAAGAGCTTGGGCTATTGCATCTAACGGCATCCATTTCCAAGCTGCTACTTCCTCTGGTTTGATCTCTGGAGCTTCTTCGTAATGTCCCAAGAGTACATGATCCAATTCGTGTTCCGTCAATCCATTGTCAAAAGGAGCTTTGTAAATAAAACTGAACAAAGCTTCTAGTGAGGTACTAAACCCCATCTCTTCTTGCAGGCGGCGTTTTCCGGCCTCTAGGTTGCCTTCGCCTTCCCGTTGGTGGCTGCAGCAGGTGTTGGTCCACAGACCCGGAGAATGGTATTTGTGCAAAGCGCGCTGTTGCAGCATCAGTTCTCCTTTTTCATTTAAAATAAAAACGGAAAAAGCACGATGCAAAACTGCTTTTTCGTGGGCTTCCATTTTGGGCATGGTGCCCACAGGGTTGTCCTCAGTATCTACCAAGACTACTTTTTCTTCTTTCATGCGATTCAAAATTACCTATAATTTTTGCAAAAACCTATTGTGGTTCGTTTCGCTTGGGAGATTATTTGGAGTATTTTTGTCCAAATTTCAACCATGGGATTTTTAGAGGAAATCAAAAGACGGCGTACCTTTGGGATCATCTCCCACCCCGATGCGGGAAAAACCACCCTGACGGAAAAACTCCTCCTTTTTGGTGGTGCTATCCAAGAAGCAGGAGCGGTCAAGTCCAACAAGATTAAAAAAACTGCGACCAGCGACTTTATGGAAATCGAACGCCAACGTGGAATTTCCGTAGCTACCTCGGTATTGGCTTTTGTTTACAAAGACAAAAAGATCAACATCTTGGACACCCCTGGGCACAAGGATTTTGCGGAAGACACCTTTCGCACCCTTACCGCCGTGGACAGCGTGATTGTAGTGATAGACGTAGCCAAAGGAGTGGAAGAGCAAACCGAAAAACTGGTGGAGGTCTGCCGGATGCGGAACATTCCCATGATTGTCTTTATCAACAAACTGGACCGTGAGGGAAAAGACGCCTTTGACCTTCTGGACGAAGTGGAACAGAAACTGGGACTGACCGTAACCCCACTCTCGCTCCCCATAGGGATGGGCTATGACTTTAAAGGGATTTACAACCTTTGGGAGCGCAACATCCAACTCTTTCAGGATGAGCAAAAACAAACCATCGGAAAAAAAATCACCTTTGAGCAGGTGGACGATCCGGAGCTGGAAGCCGCCATAGGTAGTGCACGGCTCAACACATTAAAAGAAGAATTGGAACTCGTGGAGGGTGTGTATCCCCCCTTTGACCAAAGTGCCTATTTGGAAGGGAAACTGCAGCCCGTCCTGTTTGGCTCTGCCTTAAATAATTTTGGGGTAGAAGAACTACTGAACTGCTTTATTGATATCGCTCCCGAACCGCTGCCCAAAACCTCGGAAGAACGTTTGATCCAACCCGAGGAAAAACAATTCAGCGGTTTCGTTTTTAAGATTCACGCCAATATGGACCCCAACCACCGCGACCGCTTGGCGTTTGTCAAAATCGTTTCGGGTACCTTTGAACGCAACACGCCTTACCTCCACGTGCGCCACAATAAAAAATTAAAATTTTCCTCTCCCAACGCCTTTTTTGCAGAGAAAAAAGAAATTGTAGATGTGTCCTACCCCGGAGATATCGTAGGACTACACGATACCGGGAATTTTAAAATAGGCGATACCCTGACCAGCGGAGAGCTACTCCAGTTTAAAGGGATTCCCAGCTTTTCACCAGAACACTTCCGCTATATCAATAACAAGGACCCCATGAAAGCCAAACAACTGACCAAAGGCATTGACCAACTGATGGACGAAGGGGTGGCCCAGTTGTTTACACTCAACCTCAACGGACGCAAGGTCATTGGTACCGTAGGTGCCCTGCAGTTTGAAGTCATTCAATACCGCTTGCTCCACGAATACGGTGCCCAATGTTCCTTTGAAAACCTGAATGTCCACAAAGCATGCTGGATAGAAGGTGATGAAAAATCCACCCTCTTCCAAGACTTTAAACGGATCAAACAAAAGTTTTTGGCTCAAGACAAAAGCGACCAACTGGTCTTTCTCGCTGACTCTGCCTTTTCCCTCCAAATGGCTCAGGAACAATACAAGGAACTTCAGTTTCATTTTACCTCAGAGTTTTAAGAGCTTAGGCGTTTCCTTTTTTTTGTTAACTTAGCTAAAGACAACACCCAAATCTGTCTTTACCATGATACGCCTACAGTACCTCACTACGGAACATAAAAACCATGCTGCTACCAAAGCCTGTTTTGCTTTTGGCAGGGATTCAACACATCTTATAACGAACTCTAAAAAGAGACAGCCCTTACCTACTACTCAGGAACTAGTAGGACATTACTCGGCAAAGATAATCGATCTACCCACTTTACTGGAACAGATTGGAAAAACACGGAAGAACCAAGGAAGAGTTCCATACAGTAATCGAGTGGTTTACCGGTTTTGATGAAAAGAAATTAAAAGCACTTATTGCTGCTCAAGTCACCTTTAGAACCTTTTTTGATGAAGCAAAAATCCACCCCAACGCGCACCTGATAAAAGGCGTGGTTTGTGGCTATCGCATTGAAGAAATAGAAGAGGAGTTTGAATTGTACAAACAGTGTAGGCAGATGGAAAAGCTAATTGATGAATTGGCAAAAGGTCGTAAATTGGAGAAAATTTTGCGTGAAGAAAAAAAGTAAGAATTTCAGAACCGCATTAAAAAACACCTGTTCACCAAACAATTCGGTGTATTCAAATAAAAATAAAAATGGAGAGATTCTGGTTTAAAGTAGCTTTAAAAATAGTGGCTCTTTTTTGTTGGAATTTGACTTTTTCTCAAGCCTATCTACCCGGTTGTGTTTATTACGATGCTACAGGCTATATCGAATATCGAGTGGGAAATATGCCCCTTGTAATTTCTGCACCCCACGGGGGGAACTTAGAACCCACCTCCCTACCCGACCGAAGTTGCAATGGATGCATTTTACTAAATGATCTTTGGACCAAATCCATTTCAGAAGGTGTATATGACGAAATCGTTGACACTTCCGGATTTTATCCTCATCTGGTTATTAATTTGCTGCACAGAAAAAAGTTTGATGCCAATCGAGATCGTATTGAAGCGACCGATGGAAATCCAATAGTAGAAGAGGCCTGGGAGGCATATCACACCTTTATTGACGCTGCAAAAGAAACTGTCATTTCAGAATACGGAAGAGGATTGTTCTTAGACATACACGGTCACGGACATTCCATTCAACGAATAGAATTAGGGTATTTGTTGAGTAAATCAGAAGTACAAGCTGCAGACGCTGAACTAAACAGCGCTTCTTTGATAGAGGAAAGTAGCATTAGAACTTTGGTTTCGGACAACACACAGCAGTATTCCCATGCAGCATTAGTAAGAGGGCAACGTAGTCTTGGAACTTTATTGGACAGGAAAGGCTTTCCAACTGTACCCAGTTTATCCGACCCATTCCCCCAAAGTACCGAACCTTATTTTACTGGTGGATACAATACCCAAAGACATGGATCCAGAGATACAAATGGAGCAATTGATGCCATCCAAATTGAATTAAACCAAGAGGTTCGATTTGACGATTCAACACGACTGACTCTAATTAATTCACTAGCCCAATCTGTATTAGAATTTTACAATTTACACTATAGCGGGGAATTTACTTCTAATTACAACAGTAGCCTTGATGTTGAAATAATTGACACTGCTACGACCCCCTCAATTTCATTTTATCCAAATCCCGCATCAGATTATTTAGCAATAAACACAAATGTGGATTCTCTTGAAGTAGTTGTTTATAATGTAATGGGTCAAAAAGTACTATCCGAAAAACTGATTTCAACCGAAAAATTAGATATTAGCAAGCTCCAAAGCGGCCTCTATATTGTTAAACTATATAACCAAAAAAGGGAGCTACAAACAAAAAAAATACTCATTCGATAAAAAAAGATGTTCAACAAGAATTTAAGAGTTCTCAAGTACGTTTTAATTGGAGAACCTGCCCTGTACCGACATCACAAAATCTAAACAACTATGAAAAATAGCGTTGTTCTACTTCTCACACTAGTCCTTTTAGGTTGTAACCAACAGGAAGCGGATGTCTATCTTTTCTCTTTTTTTAAAGGAAATGGAGAGGATGGCTTGCATTTAGCCGCCAGTAGAGATGGTTTCAGTTGGGAGGCGCTGAACAACAACCAGTCCTTCTTAAAACCTCAAGTGGGCAAAGACAAACTTATGCGAGACCCTTGTATTATTAAAGGCGGTGACGGAAAATTCCATATGGTATGGACCGTAAGTTGGAATGAAAAGGGAATTGGCTATGCAAATTCAACAGATTTGATTCATTGGTCGGAACAAAAATACCTTCCAGTCATGGAGCACGAAACCGAGGCGAGAAATTGCTGGGCTCCTGAATTGTTCTATGATACCGACTCCAAAACATATTTACTCTTTTGGGCAACAACACTACCCGGCAGATTTCCAGAGACAGATGCATTAGGAGACGACGGATACAATCACAGAATGTACGCTACTACCACAAAAGATTTTATTGATTTTAGCGAAACCAAACTCTTCTATGAACCTGGCTTTAATGTCATCGATGCAACGATACTGAAAACGAAAGACGCCTATCGGATGTTTATCAAAGACGAGACCCTGCTTCCTGAACCCAAAAAAAATATACGAATTGCAACAAGTGACAAGCTGCAAACCCAGTGGAGTCCTCCCTCGGAACCCATCACCCAAAATTGGGTAGAAGGACCCACCGTTATGCAATTTAATGACCATTGGATTGTCTATTTTGATCGCTATACCGAAGGAAAAATGGGAGCTGTACGTTCTTCTGATTTAAAAACTTGGACTGACATTTCTGATCAAATTCAATTCCCTGAAGGAACTCGGCATGGAACAATTTTTAATGTCAAAGAAAGCCTTTACAACAAGATCAAATCCCAGAATAAGAAGTAGTAAAACTAAAAACCCTCAAAAAGGAGGGTTTTTATATTAGGCTTCGCCGGCCGGTCCAAAATTGAGTGGAATCGGCGGAGGCTCATTAGTTTCAATAGTTCCATTTGTGTTTTCGAAACGTTGGATGTTATCTGCCAAAGCTTTTTTAAAACGCTTGGCGTGTTCGGGGGTCAAAATCACACGTGACTTTACCCGTGCCTTGGGCGCACCCGGCATGACGGTAATAAAATCTACGATAAACTCAGACGCCGAATGGTTGATGATCGCCAAATTGGAGTACACTCCGTCGGCTGTCTGTTCATCAATGGCAATATCCAATTGCTTCTGCTTGGGGGCTTTTTTCTCACTCATGGTTTTAGAAACTGATTTCCTCTTCTTTATCAATCAAAAGACTGTTGTACTCTTCTTTCGAACCTACAATGATGTCGTTGTACACTCGAAGTCCGGTACCCGCAGGAATCTTGTGTCCTACGATAACATTCTCTTTCAAGCCTTCTAGGAAATCTACTTTTCCATTTACGGCTGCTTCGTTCAATACTTTTGTGGTTTCCTGGAAGGAAGCCGCAGAAATAAAGGACTTGGTCTGAAGTGAGGCTCGGGTAATCCCTTGCAATTCAGGCTTCGCAGTAGCCGGTGCCGCTTCTCGAGCAACAACCAAGGCTTTGTCTTCGCGTTTCAGTAACGAATTTTCGTCGCGCAACTGTCGAGAAGTAATAATTTGACCTTGCTTCAGATTTTCAGAATCGCCCACTTCTTCCACAATTTTCATTCCGAATAAAGCGTCGTTTTCTTTCATAAAGTCATAACGGAAGACCAACTGGTTTTCTAAGAAAATAGAATCTCCTGGATCTAGGATACGAACTTTACGCATCATCTGACGAACTACCACTTCAAAGTGCTTATCGTTGATCTTCACCCCTTGCAGTCGGTATACCTCTTGAATTTCATTCACTAGGTATTGCTGAACGGCAGAAGGCCCTTTGATGTTCAGAATGTCCGATGGCGTAGTCGATCCATCTGACAATGGCATTCCTGCCTTGACAAAATCGTTCTCCTGTACCAAAATTTGATTGGATAGTTTGACCAAATATTTCTTGATGTCTCCAAACTTGGACTCTACAATAATCTCGCGGTTTCCTCTTTTGATTTTACCAAAAGAAACTACCCCGTCGATTTCAGAGACTACGGCTGGATTGGAAGGATTTCGCGCTTCAAACAATTCTGTCACACGGGGTAAACCTCCTGTAATATCCCCAGACTTGGCAGATTTACGTGGAATTTTCACTAGGATTTTTCCTTCTTCAATCTGATCTCCCTCGTTGACAATCAGGTGCGCTCCTACAGGTAAGTTGTACGATCGCAACACATTTCCTTTCTTATCTGCAATGGACAAGGTCGGAATGAGTTTTTTGTTTCTAGATTCCGAAATCACTTTTTCTTGGAAACCGGTTTGTTCGTCGATTTCAACCTGATAGGTCATCCCTTGTTCGATGTTTTCAAACACGATTTTACCTGTAAACTCAGAAACAATCACCCCGTTAAACGGATCCCATTGACATACTGCAGTTCCTTTTTTAACTTTCGCTCCATTTTTAATATGGAGAGAAGAACCGTAAGGAATGTTGTTGGTACTTAGGACACTTTTGGTTTTGGCATCTAAAATTTTAATCTCTGTTGTTCTAGAAATCACAATCTCAGCATCATTGCCTTCAGCATCTTTCCCTTTAACTGTTTTTAAATCTTCAATTTCTGCAACTCCATCAAACTTAGTGATGAGTTTGTTTTCTTCAGAGATGTTTCCTGCAACTCCACCAACGTGGAATGTTCTCAAGGTCAGCTGTGTTCCAGGCTCTCCAATAGACTGCGCTGCAATCACCCCTACAGCTTCTCCTCGCTGAACCATTTTACCAGTTGCAAGGTTTCTACCATAACACTTTACACAAATTCCGTGCTGGGCTGCACAAGTCAATGGGGAACGCACTTCTACAGATTCTATAGGTGTATCTTTTATTTGAGCCACATGTGCTTCCTTGACTTCTTCACCCGAAGCAATGATTACCTCATTAGTTCTTGGATTTACAATATCGTGGAGAGTGACACGTCCTAAAATACGTTCTCCTAAAGTTTCTACAACCTCTTCGTTTTTCTTCAGAGGTTTGACTTCTACTCCGCGTAGGGTTTCACAATCTTCGATATTGACTATCACATCTTGAGATACATCGTGAAGACGTCGTGTAAGATATCCCGCATCCGCTGTTTTTAAGGCGGTATCGGCGAGTCCTTTTCGCGCTCCATGGGTAGAGATAAAGTATTCTAAAATGGAAAGACCTTCTTTAAAGTTGGAAAGAATCGGATTCTCGATAATCTCTCCTCCTCCTACGTTGGATTTTTTGGGTTTTGCCATCAGTCCACGCATACCGGTCAACTGACGGATTTGTTCTTTTGAACCCCGAGCTCCAGAATCCAACATCATATACACCGAGTTGAATCCTTGTTGGTCTTCGCTAATACGCTTCATTGCCAATTCGGTCAATTTCGCATTCGTAGAAGTCCAAATATCAATCACCTGATTGTATCGCTCGTTATTGGTAATCAGACCCATGTTGTAGTTTCCGATAACCCCATCGACTTGACCATTGGCCTCGTCTATCATCGTTAATTTTTCCGGTGGGATAATAATATCACCTAGGCTAAAGGACAATCCACCTTTAAAGGCAAATCCATATCCCATGGCTTTAATCTTATCCAAGAATGCTGCCGTTTCGGGGACACTCGTTACTTTGAGTACGTCTCCAATAATTTCTCGCAAGTTTTTCTTAGTCAAAACCACATTAAAGAAACCTGCGGCTTCTGGAACAACTTCATTGAACAGAACACGTCCTACGGTTGTATCGATGATTTGATATTCCAGTGCTCCTTCTTCGTTGAGTACCTTGGCTCTGATTTTGATCATCGCGTTGAGTTCCACACGCTTTTCATTGTATGCAATATGTACTTCTTCAACCGAATAAAACGTCAAGCCTTCGCCTATTACTTTCAATTTTGGAGTTGACATTCGGGCTTTGGTCATGTAGTACAGACCCAAGACCATGTCTTGAGAAGGTACAGTAATCGGGGAACCATTTGCTGGGTTTAGAATACTGTGTGATGCCAACATTAAAAGTTGTGATTCTAAGATAGCCTCTGGTCCTAAAGGCAAGTGAACTGCCATTTGATCTCCGTCAAAATCCGCGTTAAATGCTGTACATACTAGCGGATGCAATTGGATCGCTTTTCCCTCGATGAGTTTAGGTTGGAACGCTTGAATTCCCAAACGGTGTAGTGTGGGGGCACGGTTCAAAAGTACCGGATGTCCTTTCAACACATTTTCCAAGATATCCCAAACTACGGGTTCTTTACGATCGATAATCTTTTTTGCAGATTTTACCGTTTTGACAATTCCTCTTTCAATAATCTTACGGATTATGAACGGTTTGTACAACTCAGCGGCCATGTCTTTCGGCAATCCACATTCAAATAATTTTAATTCAGGTCCTACAACAATTACTGAACGCGCAGAATAGTCAACACGTTTCCCCAATAAGTTTTGACGAAAACGTCCCTGCTTCCCTTTTAGGGAATCTGATAAAGATTTTAAAGGACGGTTAGAATCGGTTTTTACAGCAGAAGCTTTACGCGTGTTGTCGAATAGGGAATCCACGGACTCTTGTAGCATTCGCTTTTCGTTTCGCAAGATCACCTCAGGTGCTTTAATTTCTACTAAACGCTTTAAACGGTTGTTTCGAATAATTACTC